>Ga0207039_1103_pt1 | contig 21025 bp, 20 predicted proteins | sample Alteio_BWMinCont_74_FD_153264 | JGI IMG/M metagenome (GOLD analysis project Ga0207039, IMG submission 153264) | Enriched cells from forest soil in Barre Woods Harvard Forest LTER site, Petersham, Massachusetts, United States -... | ecosystem: Environmental > Terrestrial > Soil > Temperate forest >... | reverse complement strand
TTGCCTGATGATTTCAGGCAATTTAACTTTTGACAGCGTAGTCGAAGTCTGGGACAAAAGTTTGCCTTTAATAATGCAATGTTCTTCTCTTTCATTTGATTTTTCAGAAGTGACATCAAGCAATAGTGCTGGTTTAGCATTATTATTAGAATGGATTAAATTGGCACACCAAAAAAATAAAAAAATCATTTTTAAAAAAATCCCCCCTCAGTTACTATCCATTGCTAAAGTATCTGGGGTTTTGGATTTATTAGGTGATGTTGTCGAGGAATAAAAATAATATGCAAGCTGATTTTTTATGGTTTGATATAAACCGTGAAAGAGGTTTTTTAAAAAAAAATAATAATCTTAGTGAGCTTCCTGATTTATCTGATTTTAATCAGGCATTAAATAAATTAGTCAGCACACTTCCTTCCTTAATACAGCATTCTTTGTTATCAAAAGAGATTGAGCAATTAGAAGATTCCTTTTTGAAAGAAAGCATTGCTATCGATAAAGATGATATAGAACAAAATAATATAGCGATTTTAGTGTTAGAGATGCTGACACAGGCGTATATCTGGGAAAATCCTGAGAATCCGAGAAATCAAATCCCAACCATTATCGCGCAAAACTTATATGGATTATGTAGAGCACAACAACGTTTTCCGATTTTGACCTATGCAGATTATATTTTAAATAATTGGAAATTGATTAATCCACTAGGTGATATTTCATTAGATAATATAGAACCCTTATTCACATTTACAGACACTGTTGATGAAGCCTGGTTTATTAAAATTCATATTATGGTAGAAGCTGTGTGTGCAGAAGCGTTAACTGCAGCTTATCAATTATGTGTTTTAACACATGAACCCAAAATAACCGATATTGCTGAAACACAAATGTATAACAGTTTAAATGTCATAGCAGATTGTTTACAAAAAGGATCGATCATTTTAGAAAAAATGCTTGATGCCTGTGATCCTGCAGTCTATTGGCATCAGATACGTATATTTTTAAACGGTTGGGAAAAAGTCAAAGTAAATGATAAAGTTGGTGTGATCCTCAATGGAATATCTACTGCAGATAAAGTATCAGTGTTTCAATTTAAAGGACCTTCCGGTGCACAAAGTGGTATATTACCAGCATTAGATGCAGTATTAGGTGTGAAGCATGATATTGATGGTATGTATCAAATGTTATTAACTTTTCAACAATATATGCCTGGTTCACATCAATTATTTATAAATTTTTTAAAGCAAAGCAAGATAGAAGCAAAGGTTTCATCGATATCAGTCGAATTACATAATGCATGGAAAAATGCTGTTGATCACTTGCAACAGTTTAGAAAAACGCATTTACAATTAATCAAACACTATATTTATCAACCTGCAGAGTCATTAGGGATGCGTTCGGAGAGCATGACAGGCACCGGTGGGGCGCCTATTGATAATTATTTAAAAAATCGATATGAAAATACAGTTACAGAATAATCCTAAAAACGACAGTTGATGCGCAACTGCCGTTTTTAGGCGTAGGGTGGATTAGCGCGTTTTTTGCGCGTAATCCACCTTTTATGAAATTTTTTTGGTGGATTACGCGCAAAAAACGCGCTAATCCACCCTACGCCTTGCGCTCAGCATTGCGTACAACTGCCGTTTTTAAGATAATAGTACTTTAACCATTACACCCACATTCCCTTATCCATCGTACAATGCACTTCCTTTTCACCCGAATGATAAGGAGCGATTCTACAATCCATCGTTAGACTAGCAAGAATATAAACATCCATACGCGAAAGTTTCTTAGTTTCAGAAACTTTATTAATCATGGCCATAGAAGCGATTTTCATTGCTTTTTCAACATCTACATCTTTTCCAACGGTAACAAAGAATTTTGCATCATCAGCTAAAAGCAATGGTTTTGGTTTAGGTGCATTCGAATTTTTAGGTAGCATACAATATACACCTTGAACACCGTTTACCACTTCTGCAATAGGACAATTCCAGGTTTCATACATTATTTTTGTTGCTTGATCTTTTGAAACTTTGCGTTTATCCATGATTAATTTAACTGTTTCATCTTTTAAAATATCTAATGCTTTATTTAAATCTGTATCATAACCCATAGCAATCCATGCAGTAGGTGTTTCAACGCGAGGCCAAGCCAGAGGTTGTTGTTTAATAAGATCAATAGTGACATTGAATTCTGCAAAAGCAGTTTCAATCGCAGTTAAATCAATTTCACCATTACCTTGACCAGCATGAGAATCACCTGTCCAAAGTAAACCACCTTTCATGAAAACAGGAAGATAAAGTGTTGTACCTTCTGTCATTTCACGTAAGTCCATATTGCCGCCAAAGTTTCCAGGAGGCCCTGAGCTATAAGATCCAGGAGTCGCACGTGCAACACCAATGGTGCCAGGAAAAGGTGAGAGTGGAACAATAATTCCGGGGGCAAATTGCATTTGCATTTTTTTCAAATCGAGATAGAAATATTTAACTTGCGGATCGGGAAATTCTTTTGGAAATAATCCTTTACCCGGTACGCTATCATTGGATGCATAAGAACGTGGTAAAATTTTATTAAAATGAATTTTTAACACATCCCCAGGTTCTGCACCTTCTACAAAAATAGGACCAGTTAGAGTATGAGGGCCCCGATTTTTAACTGCATTTTGCATTTGTATGATTTGATCAACAGTCGTTCCAGGAACAACTTGATTATCTGAAGCAGCCATGGTTTCAATGGCAACGGTATCACCAGGTTTAATGGTTAAAACAGGTTTTTGACTACTGTCAAACACACCCCATTGTGAAGTTGCAGGCGTTGCAGGAAGAATATAAGTATGATGAATAATCGGATCTGATTTAGCTGGAGCAATCATGCTGCTTATATCTAATGGTTGCGGAATATAAGGGAAGCAACTATCTTCAGCAAAACTTACGTTCATAATTAATGTGCTTAAACACATGCATTGTATTATCCTTAATTTTGAAATCATTTATCCTCCATGAAAAATGTTATCAACCTACTACGATACCTGAAGATGAGGAAAGAAACTAGACTGCAACGCTTAGTACGCTGGATATCATCAATTGATTTAAATTTAAAATTGATGCACCGAACAAAATTATATGAATATAATTAAATAGTCAATTACAATTCGGTGTAGGGTGGATTAGCGCGCTGTTTGCGCGTAATCCACCAAGAACTACTAAAGGAAGCATCATCATGGCATATTTAGATGGATGGAAAATAGCAGGATTTGCAACATTACCAGCTCGATTTGTACAAGGTTGGATTTTTTGGGGTGGAGGTTCGCGGCGCTTTATTTACGATCCTACAAAATTAGATCCATATGCGCATGAGTGGATGGCTAACAAATTACAGAGTGCAATGCCAGGAGCGATATTAGGTGTTAATAAGATAATTAGTTATTTGTTGCTGCATTTTGACTTATTGTATTTTAGTGTTTTGACTTTCAGTTTAATTGAACTTTTAAGTGGATTGGGATTGATATTTGGTTTATTTACACGATTCGCTGCGTTTACCACAACTCTTGTTAGTATTATTTTAATGTTAGCATTTGGATGGCAGGGTGCAACGTGTATGGATGAATGGACAATGGCAGTGGCTACGCTTGCTATGGGATTTACATTAACGTTATCGGGTGCTTCCGTTTTTTCTATTGATAATTTGCTTCATCGACGTTACTCAAGTCATTCAAAAAAACCATGGTTCCAATTATTGACAAGTGGAGAATTACCGCAATCATTATTTAAAAAAATAGCGATAGGATTTTTGTTATTTACATTAATATTTACTTTGTTTACTTATAATTATTATCGTGGCTCTATTTTTACACCCTATCACACAGGCCCTGTCAGTGCTGGTAAACATCATATTTCGTTAAGTGATATTAAGATAAAACCAAATGGTGCGCTGACTTTTACAATGTATGTAGATGCGGGTACGCCTGCATTGCCTTCTAACATAATTAGAATTGAATTACTTAATGCAAAAAAGGAAATCATTGAAAATTGGGATGGTAAATCCTTAAGTTTAGTAACACCTAATCAGATTCAAAATATTTACGATTATAACCAATTACATTCAGGTCCATATGGTTTGGTCGCACCATTAAGTTCAAAAGCTATTGTGATATTATCATCACCCAATCCCGTTCACTTTAAAGAACATCACTTTGAATTAGTGTTGTTTACAATTAATGGAGAAAGATTTGAGTCTGGATTGAATTAATAACTTCTCTACAAGATGAAAAAGTTATTTCTTCAAATCAACCTTATGATCGTCAATTATTTTACCCTGCTAGCACTAATGTTAGATATTGTGTTGATATCTGTGAAAAAATAGTTTTTAAATATTTTCCAGAATTACATCCAAAAGTTGGCAAGCAACCATTACCTGTTGCTGATCAGAAATCTGATCATAAAGAGGAAGAACCTAAACCTAAGCTGCCGGGTGGTAAATTAGGATAATTTTCAAATATTCGATGCAGTGTAGTTTAGCGCATTTTGTGCGTAACCCACCTTGTGATATTTTATCAATTATCCAAATTAAATAAATAATTTTACACTATCAAAAAGTACTTCTGGCTGATCGATATAAGCAAAGTGACCGCAATTTTCAATCACTTGATACGTTGATGCAGGAAGGCTTGCATGAAGCTTTTCCATATAATGCAAAGGAATTACATCTTTAGCACCAGCCAGAATTAATGATGGCAGATTTAATTTTTTTTCATAATAATTAAAAGGATGTTTTTTAATATAGTCAAAAAATAAATCATAAATTTTAAAATTATTAATAGCGGCTTCCGTTGTCATTGTTAATGTTAAGGTATTAGCAAGCTCAGGTTTAACAAAATAATTTTTAAAATAAATACGATAATAATGTTCAACTGTCTTAGGATCACCTTTGATAAATGCTTGAGTATTGCGAATCGAATCTAGCTCTGCTTTGTTTTTATTAACGATGCTAGTACGATGATTCACAAATTCAATATAATCATGACTGGAGATTGGAACAGAGTTTACATAAATAATTTTATCAACATGTTGCGGAAATACTGAAGCATACATTGAAGCAAATACACCACCAAATGAATGTCCTAATAAAGAAATTTTTTCAAAACCAAATGATTTTCTCAATTGGTTAAGATCATCACAATAAGTTTCAAATGGATTTGTTTGCCAATCAGCTGTGGAAGTGGAATGTCCTGTCCCACGTTGATCATAAAATATTGCAAATGAAAAATTTCCCAACGCACTCATTTGTGGTAATAGATAATTAAATCCTAAACCTGGACCACCATGCAAAACCACAAGAGGTTTTCCAGATTTACCAAATGTTTTACAAAATAATTTACCACCATCCATTGAGATATATAATTCCTTTTCTTTTATCATTTTTCATCCTGAAAATTCAAAATTAAGAGTTAACTTTCATTTTTCCGATAAATGATACCAATGCTTCCAATCAATTGCACAGGAGTAGCTTCGACTGCTTCACAGGCTTCATGAAACAATGCATGCCTAATTTCTCGATCGGTTTCATGGATACGAATTTTAATGAGCTCATGATCATTTAGACCACGATTAATTTCCTTTTTAACATTGTCAGTCAATCCATTAGTGCCGATAAAAACAATCGGTTTCAATTTGTGAGCTCGCGCTTTAAGTTGCTGTTTGTACTTCGTGGTAATAGCCATTTTATTAAAAATCTCTTGGTTGATAATTTGTAATGTTATTTAAGATGCTGCCTTGATTTTGTGCTTATTATATACAAATCTAGTAAATATACAAGGTTTTTAAATAATGAAATGGGCCTATGTAGCCATATTCACCTTATGCTTTATTGTTTTTGTATTTTGCGTTTGGCTAATCGCATCCCCTCAAAAATCGGCTTATATATCTTGCTTGGAAATTTTTTTGGCAGTTTGTCTGATACACGTTCTATAACTGCGTCTACTTTATTTAACATTTCATCCATAATTTGCTCAGCTTTTTGAACAGAATAATTTGCTATATCTGCTGTACTCAAAAAATGTCTGCGTTGTATCTCATGCCAATTGTAATGATTGTTTTTTCTTTTAAGCGCCATTGCCATTTTTATTTTTTTATTTTGTAGTTGTTTGTTCGAAATCAAAGGGTGGGCTGACATGATATCATAGAGTGGTGTTAATCGATATTTCCCACTAATTTCAATATGTACACTGAAATTTTTTGCATGACCATCAATAGCTGCTAGTAAATAAAATAAAACTTGCGAACTAAAAAATATATCACGATCTTTTGTTGGTTCTGCTGATCCAAGTAATAAACGCATAATATTTTCAATACCAGGGCCACCATCTGCTTGGTATTTCAGGTTAGGAGAAATTCCTAGTGCTTGGCATGTATCTTCTTGAGGTAAACGCATGAACCAACTGCCATCACTTGCTAGTTTACGGTCAAATCTTTCCACAATCAGTGTTTTCACATCTTCAAAGTGTTGGATTTCACATTTAACAACTGGCAAACCAAATGCGTCTGCAATCTGTGCACATAGCCATTCATTTTCGCAACTATCACTTAAATCCATCTGTTGATGTTGAATATAGCCAATCGGTAATTTAAAAATATGAGTAGTAGGCGTTGTACCTAATGGCCTATTCCATTTGCCATTCCAATATAAAAGAGCGGTTTTTTCTTGTGCGCCAGCAATGGAAATACGAAATTCATCGGATTTATCTGACATGCCAAGTGGGTAGTTTTGCGTATTACGCAAGATAGATGCAATTTCTTTTTCTTTTACTGGATCAAAAAGAATTTGGTTTGAGTAGTTGGTTGCGTCACTGCTAAGTATTTGTATGGCCCCAACACAATCTTTTCCTATACTTGCAAGTAAATCAAAGGGCTGGTCTGTTGGAGCTTGAAACCGGGTTTGAATTCGGGATCTGACTTGTGTGTTATCAGGAAGTAAGTTATCAAAAAAATTATAAACAACATCACCAACAAATTGCTTAGTGACTAATGGTAATGATAATGAAATAGGCCGGGCACCAGGTGTGTTTAGCCATTTTTCCTCATAAGTAAATATCAGACCGCCAGTAATAGTTTTTTCTAAATTACCAACGGGAATGCCATTCATTAATACTTTAAGAATACGATTTTGAATTTTCATTATCACCACTCTTCTTTCCACTGGGATTCAATTAATGTAGTTTTGTCTTTCGACAATACTGTTACATCTAACTTTACTGCTGATAGTATATGAAATAGCGTTTCTAGTTTTGTTCCTTCTGGTTTGTTTTCAAATGCGGATATAGTTTTTTGCTTTAAGCCTACTAAGTCGGCAACTTCAGCTTGGCTTAACTTAAGTTTTTTGCGTTGACTGATGACTAACAATGCCAATTCTTTGGGTGAGCGTATAAGCATTTGATGCTCCATGAAGTTATACCCTGTAGAGGATAAAATCTATTTTATACCTTAAAAGGGATAAAATCAAGTTTATACCTTGTAAGGTATAATAAATTTTGATATGATACAGAAAAAACAAGGATGTTTTTATGTTTAGAGATATTCGACGCAAAGCTAAGTTAGCAGGGTTGCCGCCGGGAATAGTTCTGGAAAACGAAGAACAAAAGCATGAGCCGACAAAAATCACTGTTGTTCAATATAGCCAAGAGGATTATCAAGAATGGAAAGGCGAAGATCTTGATGCCTGCCCCTTATTATCTCAGGGCACAGGATGTCTATGGATTCACATCCAAGGAATGCCTCATAATCATTTAATGGAACAATTAGTCAAACGTTATCATCTTCATCCATTGACAGTAGAAGATATTACAACCTCAAGTCAGCGACCCAAGGTTGAAGAGTTTGAAGATTATGAATTTGTTACATTACAATTGCTGACACCGCATAAAAAATCTCAATTTACAATAAGTCAAATCAATCTTTTGTTAGGAAAGGATTATGTCATTTCATTTCAAGAAGTAGATTCGGATTTCTTTTCACCTATTTACAAAAGACTGCAAAGTACCTCGCATCAAAGGATGCGTGAACAAGGAAGTGATTACTTATTTTATCGTTTAATCGATATCATTGTTGATTATTATTTTGTAGTACTTGAGGCAGTTGGTGGACAAATTGATGAAGTCGAAGAAAAAATCATTGTTAATCCTAAACCACAAAGTACGCGAAAAATATATCGTTTAAAAAGACGCATGTTAGTATTACGAAAAATTATTTGGCCTGCACGAGAAGTGGTAAGTCATTTATTACAAGCAGAAGAAAAACGTATTTCTGCATTTACACGCGTTTACTTACGTGACACTTATGATCACATTGTTCAAGCAATTGATACAGTTGAAACTTTTCGAGATATGCTAACCAATATGCTTGATATCTATTTATCAAGTTTAACCAATCGAATGAATGAGGTTATGAAAACCTTAACCATCATAGCTACAATTTTTATTCCGATGACATTTGTTGCAAGCATTTACGGTATGAATTTTAAAATCCCAGAATACCAATGGAATTATGGATACTATTACGCATTAGGTATAATGGCCATCATTGCAATTGTAATGCTAATTTATTTTAAGAAAAAACGCTGGATTTAAAACTTTTGCTTCTCGTATATGATAATCTGAATTTCATCATATTAATTACAACAAGTATTTGAATACTCTAACATTTTCAGAGCTTTCGAAGGCTGGGGAAATTGTTCTCCGGGGTCCGGCCAATGGCAAATTATTAATTATCTTGCGTATGGTAAAATAATTTCGATTTAACAACTGATTATGATAGAGTAGTGAAGTTTTGCATTCCTGCAAATGTTCGTACTGAAATGATGTGATCCATTAATTAATCAAAGGACTGATTAACCTATGCTTCAGCGCATCTTGATAGTTTTACTATTTTTAATGTGCCCAGTTTTATGGGCAGCTAATCCAAACCCGTCAAACCCCATTACAGTTTTTATAGCAAAAAAAATCATTACCATGGATCCTGCCTGGCCGATAGCAACAGCAGTTGCTGTACAAAATGGAAAGATTTTGTCAGTGGGATCATTAGAAGATTTAAAACCATGGTTAAGTAAATTTCCTTATAAATTTGATAAAACATTTGAAAATAAAATATTGATGCCTGGATTTATCGAACCACATGGACATCCACTCATTGGTGGTACAGCAATGTCGCGTCCACTCCTAACTTATTTACCCGTACCTAATCCTTACGGCCCACCATTTCCTGGAGTAAAAGACAAAGCTGCTGCAATGGATATGTTAAAGAAATATGTGTCTCAACAAAAAGATTCCAGCAAACCTTTAATTGTTTGGGGTTATGACATTATTGCAATGGGAAGCCCATTGGATGCAAGTGAGCTTGATAAAATATCGACAACCATTCCACTGATTGTGTGGGATGCTTCTGAACATATTGTTTTTTCCAATACTGCGGCTATTAACGCATTACATATCACAAGTAGTGATAGCAACATAAGTGGGGTTAGATTAGATAAGAATGGACGGCTCAATGGGCAATTTTATGGTGTATCTGCAGCCGTATTTATTTTGAAGAAAGCGCTGATAGCGAGTACTACCCCGGAACAAGCTTACAAAAATGTTAAATTCTTGATGGATCTTAGTCATCGCAATGGTATAACAACGACGACAGAATTGACATTTGGCATTATCGATTTTCCGTTAGAACATGAGCTTTACAATAAATATTATAATAATCCAAATACTCCTATGCGATTGGTTGCAATTACAGATGCTGTTAGTGCTAACAATTACAAAAAAAATGATGCCATTAATTTTGTAAAAGATTTACAAAATCAAAACACAGATAAATTAATATTTAATGGCGTTAAATTTTTCTCAGATGATGCATTTGTTAGTTTGAATATGGTGATTGAAAATCCTGGGTATGTGGATGGACATAAGGGCCAATACATTACGCAACCAGATCAGTTAGCAGCAGCAATATCGCCTTGGTGGGATGCTGGTTTCCGTATTCATGTTCACTCAAATGGCAATGGCGGTAACGCATCAACGATTAATGCGCTTTATCAACTCATGCAACGAAAACCGCGTTTTGATCATCGTTTTTCAATTGAGCATTATGGAATTTCAACACCTGCAATGGCAAAAGCGTTAAAACAATTAGGCGGTGTTGTCAGTGCTAATCCAACTTATCTTTATGCACGTGCAGAATTAAATGAACCAGCCATTGGTGTCGATCGAGCTGATACTGCAACTGCATTTAATACATTAGTCAGTGCAGGTGTTCCAACATCCATACATTCGGACACACCGGTTGCACCACCAGAGCCACTGAAAGAAGTTTGGATGGTTGTAAATCGTTTTGGTATTTCAGGCAAAGTACATGGACCAGCAGAACGGATTAGTGTTGAGCAAGCATTGCGGATGATTACGATTGATGCTGCTTACACGATTGGTGAAGATGATAAAATTGGCAGCATTACACCTGGAAAATTTGCTGATTTTACTGTGCTTGACCAAGATCCGTATGTAACACCCATTACTGCCATCAAAGATATTCCTGTGTGGGGAACTGTCGTTGGTGGAAATGTTTATTCTGCAAATGATTATCGGGGTTGAGCAGGAAGAGATGCAATCCCATTTTTTTATTTTAGTATAGTATGGAGACTTCATGAGATATTTTTCTTTTCAACAATTTAAAAAATTTTTATTATTTCCAATATTATTTACCCCGTTTGCTTATGCCGATTTGTCACCCATATCAACGGGCGAAACCCCAGCTTCACTGGCTTGTATCTATGGGCTAACTCCTAATGTTCCAGGTTGTCCGATTAGAGGGACTACAACTGTACCAGATTCTGGGTCAGGTGCAATTGCAATTATTGATGGTCAAGATGATCCTAATGCTTTCGCAGAACTTCAACTATTCGCTACCCAATTTGGTTTATATTCATTACCTGTGTGTACAGGGAGTAATAAGCCTTGTTTTCAACAATATTATGTAACACCTTCTTCCAGTACGCCCTGTATATCAGCTACAGATGCACAGAACCAAGGTAATAATGCAAGTACCTATGGTATAAGCTCTTCCAGTGATACTGAACCTGAAATTGATATTGAATGGGCGCATGCTATGGCACCTAGGGCAAGTATTTATATGATTGAAACGCAGGGTTGGGGAGACACTACAGATCCTAATAATCCAAACATTAGTAGCTTAGTTAATGGTATTATGTGTGCGAACTATCTTCTTGATAGAGATCATCGAGGAGGGATTGTTTCTTATAGTCATTCTTTTCAAGAATGGGCAGGTGAAACTGCATATGATACTTATTTCCAACATCCTAGAATTACTTATATTGCAAGCAGTGGAGATTATTCGGCTCCTGCCAGATATCCTGCAACTTCTCCTCACGTGATAGGTGCGGGAGGTACAAGTATTCAACGAGACTCAACGGGTAACGCTATTGGACAAGTTGTTTGGAAAGAACCAGTTCCAAGGAATGGTAAAACCGGTGCCACTGGTGGGCCAAGTCTTTATGAGTCACGACCTTCCTATCAAAATAGCGTGCAAAGAATTGTAGGGACTCAACGGGGAACACCTGATATTTCTTTTGTTGCTCAAAATGTCGATGTGTTTTGTTGTCAGCTTGCAAGCCCTGCTGATAATGGTTGTTGCGGAAGTGGTACTCAAATTGGGTGCTCAACAGTCAGCACTAGTATATGCCCTACAGGCCAAGGAGCATGGACAGTAAACGGTGGAACAAGTCTTGCTTCGCCAGCGCTTGCAGGTGTTATTAACTCAGCACGTTCTGGAAATTTTTCGAGTTTAGAAGAATTAAAGACTATCTACGATGGCGCTATAAAGAATTATCGTATCTATTGGACTGATATTGTTTCTGGGAATAATGGTTATCCCGCTATGGTAGGTTATGATTTTACAACTGGCTTAGGTGTTCCAAAGGGTTATGGTGGAAAGTAATAAATAATAGGCGTATCTCTCGTGTGCTAATAGGCACACGAGGGATCTTGCCCTACGTAATCAAATTATCTAATAAGGTGCTTTGTCTTCCACAAATGATTTACTTACTTCACCAGTATAAATTTGATTGTTAGACAAAGGCAATCTCATGACTTTGCCATTTTTACTTAAATCTAATTTTTGTAAATCGATCCAGAAAACATTGGGTCTATTAGCACTTTCAAAAAAATAAATCTCATGCTTTAAATCTGCCACGCATCGCCACAAAGTAGAAGAAACATTAGGTTTTCCAGGTGTGTTTTGACCGATGGGCACAGACACATTCCGAATAATTGAAAACACAATAGAGGCAGCTTGTTGTACGTCTGATGTATTAGGTGCAGTGTTAAGATAATAACTTGTACGCACAAATCGATCGTCCGGTTCGCCTGTGCCAGGAAGAAATTGCCCGTTTAAACGCTTCCAATAATCAGTTAATGCAAGTTGTTTGTCATAGGTAGGTTCATTTGTCATTACTTTATAATCCTTACCGTGATGAATAACGAGTTTGCCATTGATGTGTTCGAAAACCGCATTGTCGCCGCTTGGATCTGTTATGGCTAAATGTAGGCTTGCGCTGGCACCATTAGGTAATTCAGGTGCAATCATATTAAATTGTGCCTCATTCAAGCCATTCACAGCTTCGTTTACCGTTGCGTAATTATCTAAAACGAATTGCGCCCAATTTAAAACAGATAAATTTTTACGGTTAGATTGTGGTTTTCCGTAATCAGCAGTGGAAAGATAAAGTAAATTGGCTGTTAATCCTTTTGAGTTGATACCATCTGCTGTGCCCAGGTTGTAACCGCTCGCTATTACGCTACCATATTTTGATGTCCATTGTACCGCATTAGGGGGAGGGATCACCTTTACGCGCAATACCTGCGGGAAAGGCCCAAAGATCAGTTTTGATATCTTCAACCCAATCCATCGATCTGCCTGTGAAAACCGTGTTATCTGCCGCGGTATACGTGAATCGACTGCAGGCTATAGCTAATTCAGTTGTAAAGCAGGCAAAAATGAGTGAAAGCGAGAGAACAAGTTTTTTTATTCGCACGTCAAAATCCTTTTATGATCGTATGATACAAACTAGTATAATTGAGTTTTATGACCAGGGGAATAAAGGGTTTTAACCCCCTGGTTTTTACTATTAAATATCAATAAAATTTATTAAAAACTTTTGCATTGAGACCCAAGATGATTTTACTTACCGTTATATTAATGGACATATTGACAGGGATGGAATTTGATTTATTTGTTCCTAGTTTTCCTGAATTAAAGGATTTTTTTCAAGTTTCTCCTTTTTGGTTAGAGATGTCACTTTCAATTAATTTTATTGGTTATTGCATTAGTTTGTTTATTGTTGGCGAATTAGCGGATCGTTATGGTCGTAAGCCAATTGTTTTAGTAGGGCTTATATTGTTTGTCATGGGTAGTATTTTTTGTTTATATGCAAATTCTTATTATATATTTCTTTGCGGACGTTTTTTGCAAGGGTTAGGGATTGCAGCGCCTGCTATTTTAAGTTTTTTAATTGTTGCCGATTTATATACTGTCAAAAAACAACAATTTTTATTATCCATGTTAAATGCATCAATGAATACAGCGGTTGCTTTTGCACCTGTTATTGGTAGTTATATAACAATCTATTTTCATTGGAAAGGCAATTTTGTGGCGCTATTGTCGTTAAGTATTTTGGTTTTATTAATGACATTATGTTTTGTTCCCAACGTTAAGTTACCTCCGTTAAAAAATAAATCTATATTGCAAGGGTATACTGATATTTTTAAATCCAGAAATTTGGTTTTATTGATTATTTATTTTATGTTGAATTTTATTCCGTATTGGGTATTTGTAGGTATTTCACCTCTGCTTTACATGAAAAATTTGCATGTTAGTTTAAATCATTTTGGATATTATCAAGGATCACTTGCATTAGTATTTGCGATTGGAAGTTTACTTTTTGGATTAGCGATTCATCGGTTTAATCATAAAAAATTATTATCTGTGGCAAATTACATTTTTATGCTGAGTCTGATTGCAATTGTATATGTTACTTTTTGGGATGGATACAACGCACTTTTCATAACACTTGCATTTATTCCTTTTGTCATCGGTCAAATTATTCCAGGTAATATTCTCTATCCGCTTTATTTAAATTTAATGCCAGAAGCAAAAGGAAGATTGACAGCGCTGATTCAAGGAGGTAGGTTGATTTTTGCATCCATTGGATTGCAAATTGCTGGATTTTTTTATGATGGATCATTCCACAATGTTGGAATTATTATAAGTAGTGTTGTATTTATGGGAATTATTGTAATGATCTATGTGATAAGACAATGGAATTTAATTATGCCAGAGCAAGTGAATCAAAAATAAAATTAATATTCAAATGGAGGCTTTGTGAATACTCAGAATATATTTTCATTTTTAAAGAAGTCTGTCATTACAACTGGAGTAGGTGCTGTCTGTGGAGCTATTGGATGTGTTGAAGGTACTGTCTCGGGAGCTACTGGTGCTGCTATTTTAGGACACACTGTAAAAGAAACAGCTTTGATGGGAGCGGCAGGAGTCGGTCTTTTAGGAGCGGCAGAAGGATTAGTTTTAGGTGCTTTAGCTGTTAGATGAACCTCCTAGGGTTATGAATAGCATCGTTTAAGTCGAAGGTAGTGGGTAATCACTTCTTCGTAACTTTTTGAATTAATTTGGTATTTATTTTTTCAAGTTTTCTTGTTCGCTGTTCGCTGTTCGCGAACAGCGAACTCTTCATATAATTACTTCTTATTTGGCATTCGGTATTCGCGATTCGCGAATAGCAAATGAATATGCTATACTATTTTTATACCTAGCTAAATAGAGGTCTAATGTATGCTCAAGCCGCAAGATATAGTGATTCTATTAAAGATATTGTCTACTATGACTTTACCAAAGAAGCCCTTGGAAGATAGTTTAACTCAAAATAGACTTGCAACCCTTTTATGTATGAGTGCTTCGGAGGTTAACGCAGGTATAAAGAGATTAGTTTTATCTAGTTTATTAAGTCCTGTCATTACTGATGATCCAAAAAATAAAATTGTGTTTAAACCAAGCAAAAAAGCCTGTGAAGAATGTTTGATATCTGGTGTAAAGTATTTTTTTCCAGTACAACTTGGAGCTTATACTCGAGGAATTGCGACAAGTTATGCTGCTCCCATACTAGCTGAGCATTTTATTTTAGGTGATGACCCTATTCCTGTTTGGCCTTATGGAGAAGGGGATAGGAGAGGATTAGCATTGGAACCTTTATATAGTTCTGTACCAAAATCACTTTCCCAGTTTCCAGATCAAGACTTTTATGAGTTACTTGTGCTAGTCGATGCAATACGTAGTGGACGAGCACGAGAAAGAAATATAGCAATAAAGTTATTAAAGGAAAAATTTTATGGTGAATAATAGACGAGAAAGAGCAGCAGCTAATCTAAGAATGTTAGAATTTGTAGCTAGAAAATTAGGGCCACTTAATGATGAGGTAGTATATTTAGGCGGGTGCTCAACCGCTTTATTTATAACAGATTCATTATTATTAGATGTGCGTCCAACAAAAGATGTTGATTGTATAGTTGATATTATTTCGAGAACTGACTATTACAAGTTTGCTAAAAAATTAGAGGCTCAAGGTTTTAAACAATCAATAAACGAATCAGTAATTTGTCGTTGGCGCCATGATGACGTGATTTTAGATGTTATGCCTACTAATGAAGACATATTAACTTTTGGTAATCGTTGGTATAAAGAGGCAATTATAAAACCAATTGCTCATCAATTAGCAAATGATCTTATAGTAAAGTCAGTAACAGCTCCGTATTTATTAGCGACAAAAATTGAAGCATTTAATGCTAGAGGTAAAAGAGATTTTTTAGCAAGCCATGATTTTGAAGATATTATTAATGTTATTTCTGGCCGAGTAGAGATAGCGGAAGAAGTAAATATGGAAAATGACGAATTAAGAGATCACCTTAAAAATTTTTTTAAAGAAATGCTTAAAGATGATTTATTTCTAACAGCTTTGCCAGCGCATATAAATGAAGGACCTTCAACAGAACAAAGACTTATAACTGTTACAGGTAGAATTAATAAAATTGCAGGAAAATAATAAAATGAGATTATCTTGGTTAACAGACATCCATCTAAATTTTTTAGAAGAAGATTTACGTCAAAATTTTTATCAAGAAATTATTTATTCTGAATGTGATGGTGTACTAATTAGTGGTGATATTGCAGAGGCAACATCTATCGCAGAGCTATTAAAAGAAATGGCACACTACATAAAAAAGCCAATTTATTATATCTTAGGCAATCATGATTATTATCGTGGTCAAGTCGATCAAGTTCGAAATGAAATGACTGAATTAACAAATAAAGACAAAAATTTATTTTGGTTACCTGCTTCAGGTATACAAATTTTAAATGAAAATACAATTTTATTAGGACAAGATGGTTGGGCAGATGGTCGTTTAGGTGATTATCAAAATAGTCCAGTAGGCCTTAATGATAGTCGTTTGATTTCTGATTTATTTCAGAAAAAAATTCTTGGCAAGAATCATGTGCTTAAAAAAATGCAGGAATTAGCCGATGAAGATGCAAAAAAATTAAATGATGATTTAGAATTTGCTGTGGGTAAAAATCCTAACAAGATAATTATTTTGACGCATGTTCCACCATTTAGAGAATCGTGCATGCATCTAGGGAAAATCAGTGATGATGACTGGTTACCGTATTTCAGTTCTAAAGTAACAGGTGATGTATTGATGAATGTTGCTAATAAAAATTCAGGAATTGAATTTTTAGTGTTATGCGGCCATACGCACAGTAGTTCTCATTATCAGCCTTTAGATAATTTGTGCGTTAAGGCGGGTGCTGCGGAATATTATCGGCCGCAAGTGCAGGAAGTAATTAAAATATATTGCAAAAATAATTGATTGCATGAGCACGAATTAGGGGTAAAATAACGTGCATTGTCCTTTCAGCTAATCTGTTCTTTTGTTTGTCTCATTGTTTTCCACTCATAAAATGATTAACCTTATTTAACCCGTTACAGGAGAAATGCAATGTCATCTAATGAAAATATGCCGAATAGTGAAATTTTACTGTACCAAACTGAAGATGGTGCTACGCGCATTGATGTGAAGCTACATGACGAAACTGTTTGGTTAACGCAAGCCCAAATGGCGGAATTATTCCAAAAAGATAAAAGGACGATTTCTGAGCATATTGCTAATATTTATGAGGAAGGTGAGCTATCTCAACAGCCAACTGTCCGGAATTTCCGGACAGTTCAAAAAGAAGGCAATAGGGATATCGGGCGTAATTTAGCCGCATATAATCTTGATGTTGTAATCTCTGTAGGATATCGCGTCAAATCTCACCGTGGCACTCAATTTCGAATTTGGGCAACACAGCGACTAAAGGAATATCTCATTAAAGGTTTTGCACTTGATGATATGCGACTTAAACAATCAAGAAGTGATAACTACTTTAATGAATTATTGGCACGTATTCGTGATATACGCTCATCAGAAAAAGTATTCTGGCGTAAAGTATTAGATATTTATGCCACCAGTATTGATTATACCCCCGGTGCTGAAACATCAAAGCAATTTTTTAAAGTAGTTCAAAATAAAATTCATTGGGCAACGCATGGAAAAACAGCAGCAGAAGTTATTGCAACACGCGTAGATGCAACCAAACCCAATATGGGTTTAACATCATGGGGTGGTAATAAATTAATACGCTCAGATCTAGAGGTAGCAAAAAATTACTTAAACAAAGATGAGATTGAAGTATTGAATCGATTTGTTTCAATGTATCTCGACTATGCTGAGCTACAAGTAATGAATCGAAAGCCAATGTACATGCAAGATTGGATTACAAAGCTCGATGATTTTATCCGGTTTAATGAAAAAGAATTACTAACTCATGCTGGCAATGTTAGTCATCAACAAGCACTTGATAAGGCACATACTGAGTATGATAAATATCGTACATTAATGGTTGATGAGCCTTCGCATATTGAGCAGCATTTTATTGAGGCAGTGCAAGCAGTAAAACAAATTGAAAACCAAGACAAAAGTTAATATGAGGTGCAAAACCTTTTCAACAATAAGATTTAACTTTCATCTCTAGAAACGCCATAAATCGAAACGTCAGAGATTCTTTAGAAGTATTGGGTGGCCATACAGCAAAAACAGGAAGAGATTCAGCCTGCCACTCAGGTAGAGGTTCGACAAGGCGTCCTCGCTGGATATCTTCTTCTACAAAAAACGCAGGCGGAGTTGCAAGACCTAACCCAGCAATTGCCAATTGGCAAACAGCATCCATGCTATCAACAATGATTCTTGGTTCAAAGTTGATTAAAAAAGTTTTGCCTTGTTGATTGACTAACGTCTTGGTATTTGGACGCATTTTAAGACCGATCCAATCCCATTCGAGTAACTCTTGCGGCAGTCGTGGAGATTTATATTCGTTCATTAAAGTAGGCGAAACAACGACTTTACGTGTCATATTAAATAGTCTTTTAGATTTTAAAGCACTATCTTTTAGGTCGCCAATTCTGATTGCAAGATCAATACCCTCCCGAATTAAATCCTGTTGTATGTCGCTAAAGTTAATTGAAAGCGCAATTTTTGGAAATGTTTTAGCAAATTCAGCAATATCATTAATAAGAGGACTTCTTGTAAGCATTGCAGGAACAGTTAAATTTAATTTACCAGTGGGTTCTGTTGCGCGATATGCAAGGCTATTCAGTCCGTTTTCTGCAGCAGATAACATTGCTTCTGCACTCATAAATAATTTTTCACCTTCATGAGTCAGAGAAAGTCGTCTCGTGGATCGATAAAGTAGGGCGACACCCAGTCGTTCCTCTAGCTGCGCCACATGATGGCTCACAACCGAAGGTGAAAGTTTTAGCGCATTTGCTGCTGAACGAAATGAGCCAGCTTCTACCACTTTAGCGAAGATTGCCAATGCCCGTAATTCATCAATCATTGTATTATTCTATCGAATAACTAATTCCAATTATAGCATCTAATCATACTTTATAGGATGTGGTAAATTAGCATAATCTAAAGGATTTTTCGGAAAAATGAGTGAATATCAAAGACTTATCAATCAAAAATGTGTGTGAGGAAAATAACGATGACACTTTTATTAGCGATGTTTTCATTTTCATTGGCCATGTCAATTACTCCAGGGCCTGTGCCTGTGAATATGATTATTCTTTCCTCTGGCATTAATTATGGGGTTAAGAAAACCATTCCTTATGTGTCAGGCGCGACCGTAGGCTTTACCTTATTATTACTTTTTATAGGGTTTGGATTTTCGCAATTTATTAATGCTTATCCATTTTTTCTAACTTATCTCGCGATTGTGGGTTCTTTATATATTATTTATATTGGATACAAAATCGCCTCTTCAAAACCAGAATTGGAAATAAGTAAAAAAGATGTCCCAAAATTTTATGAAGGTTTTTTACTTCAATGGATAAATCCTAAAGCATGGATTGCGTGTGTATCTGGAGCTTCAATTTTTTCCAGCACAGAAAGCAACAATTCATTTTTAACGTTTACTATTATTTATTTTATTGTATGTTATATTTCGCTTGGCATTTGGGCAATGTTGGGTGATAAAGTTTCGTATTTATTAAAAAATCATTTTCATATACGAGTCTTTAATTTTATCATGGGGTTAATATTGATGATAACAGCTGGGTATATCATTTTAATTACTAAATAAAAATAAACATAATAATGATGAAAGTCCATAATAAAAATTAACATTATGTGTCGTTTCTATGCTTATTTATTACGAAGCAAGTCCCGGATTTGCGTTAGTAAAACAACTTCTTCAGAAGGTTTTGAAGATTCTGGTTCTTTCTTTTGTAATTTACTAAGTGCCTTGATTACAATAAAAATCGAAAATGCGATGATTGTGAAATCGATTACAGATTGTAAAAACAGACCCCATTTAATCACAGCATGGCCGATAACAAGCGTTTTATCGGTGATATTAACTCCACCAAGAAGCATACCGATCATTGGCATAATAATGCCATCCACTAATGAAGAAATAATTTTCCCAAAGGCACTTCCAATTACGACGGCTACCGCAAGATCAACAACATTGCCTCGCATTGCGAAAGCTTTAAATTCACTCAGAAAACTCATAAAAAATCTCCTTGTATTCTTTCGACATTGGCCAATTTTGATTATAACCCAGTCTTAGGGGGTCAGACCCCTTTTATTTGCGATTACCTAATGCTGTTCCATGTGATGGTTGTTTTGCAGAGACAGCTGCTGAATTTTCATTCTGAGAATTAAGTGAAAACATAGTTAAGCTTTTGCCAAAATATCCAGAAATGATGTCAAACAAACGTGCTGGCGTATTAACTGGAAAATCTTGTACAAGTGCTTCTCTAAAATTGGGTGTAACTGGAATCGGATTTCCAAGTTGCATTGGTTTAACAGTATTAGACTTATGTTGTTTTGGCTGAGCTTTTTCATCAGTTAATGATGCATTTTCAGTAGGAGAAAAAGCTTTATGAAGAACTGGTTCGTAACTATTTTCGTGAATAGCAAATACAAAACTACTCTTTGAATTAAGTGCATTATGCATTTCAAATGTATCATCAGATATCCATCTGTCAAATTCGAAATGTTTTAATTGTTCAGCTTGAGATTGCTGAAAAATATCCATCATTTGCCAATAATCTTTATCTAATCCTTCCTTTATTTTTAAAAAAACATGATAGCCTGTCGTTTCTTTTTCACCCGGAGAACATTCAGCACCTTCAACTGAATCCAAATATCGAAAAGATTTAACAACGACTGCACTATTATTTGGTGATGAAAATACATTAAACCAAAATCCGTTAAATCCAACAGGTTCATGTGCATCTGGAAGTATGCAAATATCCGTAGCATTTATTTTAGCAATTCTCATATTTATCATTTGATTTTTACAAT
>Ga0207039_1102_pt1 | contig 21105 bp, 22 predicted proteins | sample Alteio_BWMinCont_74_FD_153264 | JGI IMG/M metagenome (GOLD analysis project Ga0207039, IMG submission 153264) | Enriched cells from forest soil in Barre Woods Harvard Forest LTER site, Petersham, Massachusetts, United States -... | ecosystem: Environmental > Terrestrial > Soil > Temperate forest >... | reverse complement strand
TGGGTCGATCTTATAAATATAGTGACCGCTCGGAAGGGAGATGTCGGCATCGTCATGGATCTGCGCTATTACCGTGATTCCGATGATCTCACCAGGTCGTTCGTAAATACTGCGCTCTCACGGTTGGGAGGCAGCGTAACACCAACACCAACGAAGGGCCCCCAATAAGGTTAACCATTCCCAACCTACGCGGTGAATGCACTAACCTCGAAAAACGGCGCCGCGGATACACTGCAGACCCCCGCCTCAGGCCGAGTTGGGGACAAACGATGGAAAGGGTGGCGACGTCGGCCAAGTGCTTCAGAATGGGTGAAGCGAAATGCGGGAGGAATCGTGTTCTCAATCCGGAAGATTGGTATCGGCACCTTGATTGTCGCATTGGCAGCCGCATTTTCTTTCGTTCACGGTACCCGCATGGCTGCTCAGTCCGGTGGACCTACGAACCCGGCAACGAGAGTGGTCAAGGACGCCGAGGGAATGTGCCAGATGACCATTCCCGACGGCTGGCGGCCGGCAAAATCCGGTGTGGGCTGGGCGGATGGACCGGGCGGAAATGGACCCGAGGGGAGCAGAGCACATCTGCAGGCTGAAAAATCAACGGACTCCTGGGAAGCGCAAAAGAAATCAATCAAGGACCGTTCTCGAGGCGAAACATTTCTTTACGACGACGCAAACCGCTTATTGTTCGACTATTCCGGACTCAACAACAAGGGGTACACCTTGACAGCGGCTCGTCCTGCGAAAGGCTATTTCTGCTGGGTGTCGATCGATAGTGGCGCGCCTGACGCAAAAGCAAAATATGGTGCCGACTTCAGGGCAATTGCGGATTCCATCAAGCCCGTGAAATGAGCCAGGGAGCTGATCGAGCGATCAGTACAACGCGCTTGTACAAAAAAACCGGGGATGTCGCGCGCTTGTCCGTGTGAGGCGGGCACTGGGTACGCCACGGAGTGTTGTTGGCGAGATAGAGATATCAGGACAACAAAACGCGGTGCGTCGTCTGGGTCTACTTATCCGGCGTTAGGGGATAAGGCTTCACGGAGCCACAATCCGCGCCTTTGTAGACCGAAGAGGACGCGGTCGTCCATTCTATCGCCTTGTTGTTGGGACCAACCTGCATGGATCCAACAAAGTGCACCTTGCCCGTGGCGTGCTCGTCGTCGGTCCACGTGGAGCCAGGCTTGCCGTGCCGCTCATCTTTCCGGTGCATACCAGGTCGGCGGTCATGCCGTTGGCCTTCTTGACGAGATTGCTTACGTGACAGTCGCCTATTGGAGGAATTATGGCGGCGTACTTGTCGATCTGCTGCTGAGTGAGACAAACCGGCACGGTGTGCGTGCCGCCAGCGGCTGGGGAACCAGGCATGCCCGGAGGGAACGGAGACACCTGCCACGTCGTGGCCGAGGTCAAATCCCACAGACCGGCTTTTCTGCTCCGTGCCATTGCGAGGACTGCCATGGCGAAAAGGCAACAGACCAATGTGATCCAAGCTCGGGTCCTGCGCATGATTCCTGCTGTTTGGCTGAGCACGTACTTATCCTCGCACATGCACTCTACGGCTGCGGGGTCTCAGACGGAAAGGGAAATTCTTTTTTACGCCGCCAGCGGCGCGGCCGTTCTTCGCGCTCGGGTACCACTTTCCGAATCTATTGGGATTTCAAATGCACCGCCAGCGCGGATTCTGCAGCGCGCACTTAAAGAACCGGCATCGGCGGGGTTAAACCAGGCTCGTCCAAACATTGACATGCCGTTGCCGAAAGAATTACGCTGCAGCTACCAAGGCGCCGTACAACACAGCCGCCGATCGGATACGCCTCGAACTTCTGAAAAAATATCTGAGCTTGAAGCAACTGACTATCGATCGGGGGGGCCACGATGCGTTTTATATCCATCACAGTTTTCGCGGCCTTATGCCTGATCGTCCCGAACGCTGTTGCTAAAGGGCCATGTGATCTTCTTACTCCCTCCGAGGCTTCAGCTATCCTTGGGACGGCAACCAAGCTAGGAACGCCCCGGGGCACGGTGGCCTGCATATTTTCTGTGAACAGTAACGAGGATATGTCCGTCGTGGTATTGGATCGGCTCGGAGATCAAACGGCATCGTCCTTCGAACTAACCCTCAATACAAAAACCGCGACTCGAACCCCAATCTCCGGCTTGGGCGAGAAGGCCTATTACGATGTGAGTGAAGGTAACCACGGCATACTTAGAATACTCACGAACAAGGCAATCGTGATGCTCGAAGCTCGCGGCGGAAGAAAAGAGGGCCTGCAGGAGGCCCTGGTCAATGCCGCCAAAAAGGTCTTGTCGAGGATGTGAGCTAGCCCAAAGATCGTAGAGAGCCCGCCCTGCTGGCATTCTGCTAATCACGGGACGAAGTTAATGATGATTCGGCCCATTGCTGCCCCAAGAGCGTTGATATGATGGCATTCAAATGGGCCGGGGCCTCGTTCAAACTGCAACCCTCTGACATTCTCTGCCTGCCCAGCCCTAACTCCTGAGAAACGGCCAAACCGCAAGTAATCCCTCGCAAACGATGCCCGAAAATTACCTATTCAAATTGTGGTCTTTGGAGATCGTGGGGGCTCTAGGCGCCGCGATCTCGCTGACAACTTTCTGTCGACCCAGCCTCTGTTGCCTTCGCCTGAACTCGCGGGGATAGAAGGCAATCCGCTTCTGTTATCTTGGCAATGCAGCTGTCCGTGGGCGACCTCAGAAAAGGCGGCAACTATCGCTCTGATGGGTTTCGTCGTTTAGAAGGCGACGCGCCCCACGTGCGCCCAGTCGGAAAAACGTGAAGCACGAACTAGTTCGGTGATCTTCCTTTCATCCCGAGGTCTTGCCCGGGTCCGCCGCCAGAAGCGATGCGCGCTTCACTTGCACGTCAAACGTCACGTAGGTCACGTTCTTGAGCACGTCCACGTCTGCGGCGGCTTCATCCAGCTCGTCCCCGGTGAGCTTGGCATCCTCTGCCCGGACGATGCGGTCCTGCACCAGCGTGAGGTTCTTCATTTGATCGTCCGTGGGCGCCTGGCCCGCGGACATTAGGACGTAGGTCCCCGGCTGCAGGTAGATCGCCCCGATCTGGGCCGCCGTTGAGCTAGTACTTTGGATGGCCTCCTGCGTTGCAAATATGCGCACGGGATTGGACTTGATGATCTGCACGGACTCCGCATGCAAAGCCCCATAAAAATTGTTGAACGAGTTCAACGCCGACATCGCGATCCCCGGAAGTCCGAGCATAGGCGCGAACAGGCCACCCTCTTTCACGACCGCTTGCAAAACCTTGCAGAACACTGAATCCTTTTTTTGCGCTTCCAGATTCAGCGCCCATCGCCCCTCGCCACCCGGCAGCGGAATGCTCTGCATCTTTTGCCACGCTTCGTCCGAAGCGATGCTGATGTTTTGTACCGTCGTCGGAGTCTTCTTCGCCGAGCTGGCAGCCGAGGTTTTCGCATTGGTCGCCGGCTTGGCTGCCGGCAACGACGTCTGCACAGAACGCATCGCTCCGACCACCGTGTACGCCATGGCCTCGATGAGCGGAATGATCGCCGTCTTCTGCGTCACGTCCACTCGGAGCTGCGCATTCTGTACCCTTTCAAACGTCTTCTGGTCGTCCGCCCCCACCTTCACCGCCGAGGTATTCACGCTCACCAGCACGTCGCCATCCTGCACCAGATTCTCCTGAGCGAGCAGCGCGGCATTCTTGAATCCGTCGTTTCCGTGGTGCAGAAACACCGGTTGGGTGTTGTCCGGAGTTTTACTTCGCGTTTGCCCGGCGCCCACGATGGCGGACTCCCCGTTCTTGGCCGTAAAGCCCGACCAGAAGTCGAACGCTGCGGGATCGAAGTCCGGGTTGATCGCTTGTGCGGCCTGTGGGTCGAGAAGCGCGCCGAACGCTCTGGGCGAGGCGAATAGCCCCGGCAGCGCACCTGCCGCGAGTATTTGCTTGATGAAGTCTCTGCGTTCGCCAGACATGGGACACCTCCTACAAGTTGGCCTAAGTTAGCTGCGGGCAAGCCATTAGATGGCTGCCAGGCGCGGCCTCTACTTCCAGTTTCCGATCAGGATGAAGGGCGCCCAGTAGTAGGGATTGGCATAGCTCGTGGGAGCAGCCTGATTCGGCGTGCCAGCCGGCGTGCCGCCGCGGAGCATTGAAAGTTGCGACTGCCGCAGCGCTTCCGCCTTGGTCATGCCCGCCGTGCCGATCCACAGCTTGTAGAAGTTTGCCATCAGCAGTCCCGAACTGGCATCGTCCACCTTCCACAGCGTAGCCATCACCGCCTTGGCGTTTTTCTCTTGCGTGGCCACGATGCCCAGCGCATCCACTTCGTGCCCGTCGGCGTCGTTCGCTCCCACCGCCGTCTGGCAGCCCGACAACGTCAGCAATTCCACGCCATCGAACTTGATCTGCGCGTTATCTTCGAGTTCCGCGAGCGTCAAGTGAAACCCTTGGCCGCCTGTGTCCTTTCCGCCCAGCAGCAGAAACGAATTTTCGTCGCTGCCGGCCTTATACACATAGTGGCTGGCAATGTGCACCACCTGCGGCTGTGTGCCTAACGCATCCACCAGGCTCTTCTCCGTGAAGGCGTCATTCAGCATGATGCTCCCCGCGATCGGTCCGTGCGAAGCGGACACCGCATTGCTGTGCACCACCGCGTCCAGCTCTCCCGGAACTGAATCGAGCGGTCCCAGCCTGTCTGCTGGGTCATAGACCTTTGAGATGCCCATGGCCAAGCCCGTCGCCGCAGCCATATGAGGCTCCTCGAGCAAGCGGCCGCGGTCGGCCGTAAGCTCCACGTTCTGGTAGCGCTCCACCAAGTACTGCTTCCCGTCATAGAGCGCGGCCATCGGCACGTAGCGCAGCACGTCGTCGAGCGACCACAGGAGTGTCTTCGCCCCCACCCCGTCCAAAGCCTTTTGCACTTCGGGTTCGAACAGCGCACCGTAGAGCGCCTGGCTCTTCCCTCGGACATCTTCCTCGGACGGAGCCGCTCCGCCGGCAAAGAGTTGCGTGAGCGCCGACACCTTGTTCCGCAGATCCTTGGCGCTGATGGCCACGTCGTGCGCGAACATGGTGTTCGGCGTGATCACGATCAGCGATAGCCGGTCCGGCAGCACCACCGTGTAGATCGCTACGGTTCCCGGATCGGTTTTCGCAAGCAGGTGTTGCAGGTCGCTGGTGTCGTCTTTGTAGTTCCGAAGCCTTTCGTTTGCGGCAGTGATATCGTTGAGCGTCGTCAGCTTCGCAAAGTCGGACGAAAGCCCGGCCAGATATTGGCGCATCGTCGACAGGTCGTCGTATCGTTTCTTTTCGTCCGCAGTGAGCGTGGACCGCTCGGCGTCCAGCGTGCCCCACTCCTGCCCGAGCGCCGCGATTTCCGCTCCGATCTGGTCTCCCTTTTTCTTGGCTGCCTGCTCGGTGTCGCTGTACCCCACCGGCTGGGCGGGCGAACCCGACTGGTCGCGATGCTGCGTATATTCAGCAAATTCCTCGAGCTTCAGCATGTCTAGCACCTGCTGCGCTTCGGGCAGCCGCCCCGCGGAAATCAGCAACCCTGCCAAATCCCTGTAATAGTCCGCCTTGGATTTGAGAAAGCTCGCCTGATCTTCCTTAGCCATCCCGTGGATATTCCGCCGCACTTGCTGGAACTGGTCAATCGCTTCTTTGCCAAAGAAAATCGCCGCTGGAGCATTATTCGAGGTGCTCTCATATCGCATCAGGGACACCAGAGCAACGCCCTCGTCCAGGGGGTCCTGCAACGACTGGAAGAGCGGTAACGCCTGCAAATAGTCGTCACGCGCTTTTTGCTTCTCACCAAGGTCGGAGTAAACTGAACCGATATCGTTCAATGCCGCCGCCTCGCCCCTGCGGTCCCCCGCGGCGCGCATGAGTGGTAGTGCTTGGTTGTAGTAGCCCAGCGCCTTTTCGTTTTCCCCGAGGCCGGAGTAGGCGGTACCGATGTTACTCAGCGTGTACGCCTCGCTATCGCGGTCCATTAGGGCGCGCTCGAGCGGCAGCGCCTGGTTGTAGTAACCCAGGGCCTTCTGCTTCTCGCCGAGATCGGAGTAGACCAGGCCGACATTGCCGAGGGTTACGGCTTCAGCAGCGCGATCACTTGAGGCGCGCAGGAGCGGCAGTGCCTGGTTGTAGTAGCCCAGCGCCTTTTGCATCTCGCCGAGGGTAACGTAAACGATAGCAATATTGTTGAGGGTGGCCGCCTCATCGACGGGGTCGCGTAGGTCACGCTCCATTGAAAGCGCCAATCCATAGTCGTTGACGGCCGTCTGTTCTTCGCCGAGGTCGCCATAGACTGAGCCCATGTTCCCCAGCGTCAACGCCTCGCCTGCCCGGTCGCCCACGGCGCGCCGCAGTGGAAGGACCCGGCTGTAGTACTCCAGCGCTTTTTTCTTTTCGCCGAGGTCGTCATAGACCGAGCCCATGTTGTGGAGCGTGATCGCTTCGTTCCACTGGTCGCCCGCGTCGTGCTCCAGCGGAAGCGCTTCGGCATAAGAATCCAGCGCCTTCTGCTTCTCGCCGACATCGGAATAAACCTTGCCGGAGTCCACGAGGGTCGTCGCCAGTTCACTTCGATCGCCGATTGCACGCCAGATCGGCAACGACTCAGCATAGCTATCGAGCGCCTTCTGTTTTTCGCCAAGAAAATCGTGGTCCTCACCCATGGAAAGGAGCGTTCTCGCTTCGCGGAAACGATCTCCCGAATCGCGCGCAATCGAGAGCGACTGGGCGTAGCAATCCAGCGCATGCTCGCGCTCGTTCACGGAATCGTAGTCAGTGGCGAGGCTACTGAGGATTGCTGCCTCGCCAGAGCGGTTGCCTGCGGCGCGAAACACACTCAGAGCCTGGGTGTATGGCTCCAGCGCCTTCTGCGGTTCATGCCCGGAGTCGTAAGCCGCCCCAACACTGTAGAGCGCAAGGGCCTCGCCATACTTATCGTCCAGCGCTCGCCACATCGGAACGCTTTCTTGCCACTTCTCTGCAGCCGCCCTTTCGGATTCCACGTCGCCTCGTGAGTAAAGCAAGTGGCCTTCCGCGTAAGTTCGCTCGGCATTAATCCGAGCCCTGTCGGCGGCTGTAGGTTCGCGCAGATCGGTAAGTTGCACTTGGTATTGTCCGGGCGGAGCATCGCTGGAAAACGTAGCGATGCGTAACTCAAAGTCTCCGGAGGTTCCGGCGACCGCCGAAACGGGCTCCGGGCCATAAGACCCATTTAGCGAATCGGTTTGTACGAGCTGCTTGCCAGCCGGATCCAGAAGGATCACGAGAACGTCAATCCCTTTTTGCAGAGCGACGACGTGAATGAATTGACCGGCTGTGGCGTGAATCCTATAGGTATGCTCTTCGCCGCCGCGCATGTCGCGTTCGATCGGCTTACCGAGTTCGAGAAGTGTCGGTTCGCTTCGTGGATTGCCGGCAGTACTTGATGAGCTCCGGGCGCGACCGCACCCAGTGAGCGCCAGGCACGCAAGCGCTAAACAGATGACACTGAGCACACCGGCGTTACGTCGCTGCGGATGCGTTGAAGCTGGCGCACTTTTGATCGTCACGCTGATTTCTTCGGCGAGCCGCCAGTGAGGGTGTTGTGGGCTCAAATCCACCATACGCTGCGCATAAGGGTTTGCCTAACTTTAGTTTCTTGAGCACACACGTGCAGCTGTTGGCGTCGAGCTTGATCCCCCTACGAGGCAGTGATACCTAACAAAGGAGAGAGTTCGTGCGAATCGACCGTCTGGCAAACGACCGCACGGCGATCGGGACGTCCAAGCCATACTGACCATCGCTGTCAAGATGAGGAACCCGAGAGCGAGACCGACAGATTGACGGGGATTCTCCTCTGAGAACATAGTGCTACCCATCCACGCAGGATAACCTGCCGCTTCGGCTCACCTGGCGGTTGAGGCGGCTCCGGAGGGGGATATAAATGACACGCTACAAGACAGGTATAGTCATCGCGGTGATGGCGTACGTCCTGGCATGGTTTCTTCCTGTGGTTAGTGGCGGGCATTATGGCTGGGAAGCGTTTCGCGTGGCTCTATCGCCAATCTGGCCGTATGAAGGTGCCCAAGCCGACAACGCTTTCAGGGCGTTTCTAAACGTGGCTAGCGCGTTCACCAACGTTCTATTCGTTGTCGAAACGGGGTTGCTCTGGCTCTGGCCGGCGCGGATTGCCCGCGTCGCCATGTGGACCCTGATCGTTGCCGCACTTTTGGACACTCAATGGTTCGTGTTGGGTGACCGAAGCGACATTCGTGATCTCCGCGTGGGGTATTACTTGTGGGTTGGTGCCTTTTTTCTGCTCGCGTTCAGTGCGTATCTCGGCGGATCAAAGGCTTCGGCCGGCAGACCTTTGAGAGCAGCGGTCTGACGCACGGCCGGAACTGACAATATTAGGGAACGTCCGGAGGCGGCTGACTAAACAGCCCTTACAAAGGCGCGCGTCGAACGCAGGGCGGAGCCGATTCACTTTGCAAATGGCGAGGCCGCTAGGGCATGGCAGCGGTGGCTAATTTGAGAGATCGCTCATTGGCCAGCCGCGCTCGAAATATCTCGAGCCAGCTCAATTCGGTGGCCGCCTCGCGAGCCAAATAGGAATGCATGCGAATGCGCTCCTCGGCTGTCGCGACGTCCTGCTGCTGTTTTGGAATCTCCTCCTCAGCCGAGCGGATCTGCGACTGGATTTCCTGCAGCCAATCCTGAGATTTGCCAAGCGCTGCCTGGGCCGCGTCGAGGTCGCCCGGCGTCGCCCTTGAGGCCCACGCCTCGTTCTGCTCTATGTCCGACTGCGCCTCTTGCTCTTGCTCTCCTTGGGTCTTCAAGGCTGTCCTCGCTGCTTGGATCTCGCTCTGGGCGCGAGCTTCCCATTCCTTGTTGCTCTCGACTTCTGCTTGCTGGCGGGCCGGCTCTCCCTGAAGCGAGGCGACGCGCTGTTCGACAGAAGGAAGCTCAGACCGCAATTCGGCGACGACCGATTCGCGCATTTTCTTGATATCTGCTGAGCCATGGTGTACTGGCGCCTTCTGCAGAGAAAGAACGCTCCGAGCGTATACGCCCACTTGTTCGAGCTGTTCATTCGGGTCGGTCGCCTGGCCGTCCGACTCATGAGAATTGGTCCGAAGGCTCCAGGGCCAAGCGCCGGCATATCCGAAGGCACGACACACTTGGACGAAGCGACCGAGATCCCCGCCGGGAGGAGAGCCCAAGGCAAATTCGCCGATAAAAATGGGTCGCTTAATTTTGGTAGCGCCCGGCCGACCGAGAAGGTACTGCTGCTGCCACGTGGCTGGCGGCGGAAGGTCCGGCTGATAGTAATGGAGAACAAGAAAATCCAGAGAGTCGAGATCGGAGAATTGTAACATCGCGGCTAGATCGGAATTGGCGATAGCGACCCTTGCGCCCGGATGAAACTGCTTGATCACCGCGGTGGTTTCTTGGACGAAAGATCGCATGGCTGGCTCCGAAACGTAACCGCTTCTCAAGAGGTGCTCGGGCTCGTTGATCACAATCCAGCCGGCAATTTGTTCCGATGCGCCCGATACCCGAAGGATGGGATCGAGGCCGTTCTCGATGAAGAATTTGCGTTTCGATGCGTCCTCGAAAAGGCCAGGATGGCCGAACTCCTGCACGCCTTGATACGTTTCTGCCGGCATGCCCATCTCGAAGTCCACGAGGATCCAGATGACCTGCAGGTGATGCTTTCTGGCTAGGCTAAGCACGCTTTGATAGTCATTCAGGAAGCCGGGTGCCAATCCTTGGACGTCGCCGGACTCGTTGAATTTGAGGCCGCCCCTCCCGTCTCCAAAAAGAAACCAAACGATGGTGCGAACTCCGTCCAATTGCAGTTTGGTGAACCAAGCGTCGGCGTTCTGGTCAGCCGATATGCCCTCGAGATGCCAACCGGACACGCCGCCGAAATCCGCCCCGTAGCTGACCCATGGCACCAATACCGTTGGGACCCAAGTTTGTCCGAGATGAGACGATGCGAAGTCTGTTCGACTGCCCGAAGGTTCCTGGCACCTGATGGCCGGGACAAACGAGAACACCACGGCAAGCGCCGTTGCCATGCGACGGCAAGTCGGTTTGGTTAGCACAGAATCATGCGAATCCTATCACCCGCGTGAGCCAGGCGCATCGGGCGAACGTAAGTGCTTGCTGCCAAGGCCCACGTGATCTACATTCAATCCAACTGCAATCTATCGAGTCGATGCCCATTCAATCAATTCCTGCGACAGCCGAGTCTACGAACCTCGAGTGCGCCCGGGCCGCTTGGGACGCGTCGTCGCGATGGCATGAAAGAAACAAGTAAGCACCGCTCCACTATCCCCCGGCCAAACCCCGGGACCTGCCCCGAAGTGCAAATGCGGAGCCACCACACAATGGAGTCAATTCATCTACACGGAAGTGCCTTCCAATATTCCCTGGGTCCGTTACGGGTGGGCCTGTCCCAAGCGACGTCTGTGGAACTATTGGAAACATGCAATGTTGTCTGACGGACCCGGTCCAAATTGTAAGTGTGGACACAAGATGATGTTGCGAACGGCATGGGTCCTTTGGAATCCCAACTCTATAAACGTGTTTTCGCCCCTAGAGTGGGCTTGCCCGAAGTCTCGTATATGGAACTCCCGGAGGCACACGCCTTGCAGGGCCACTGGGCCCCAGGGCGCATAGTCAAGATTGCGGGTAAACCAGATCAAGCAGCGCCCCGACAGCGCATCATGTGCTGGAGGCGGAAGGATGACCAGGGCATCACAAAAGATGGAACCAGCCTGCTGGGCTACAAGAGGTACTGACGGCAAGGGGTCCTTATATGGCGCAGGCAAATCGGAAATTGGGTTGAAGGTTTCATTCGGGGCGTTTGCCTTTAGACCTGGCGTCATTACTGGGAATGATTGCGCCTCCGCAATGGAAGCAAAACTTTTCGGGCTGTTCCGTGCTCCCTTTTTGATTGTGTTGCTCGGAGAACGCCATGATCTTTCTCCGACTCGCGCGCGCGCTTCCCCAAAATGAGGCAAGGGAGAGAAGTAGGAGAGTAGTGCCGACGGGGATGGACCCATACAGACCGCCGATGGACGCTCCCCAATAGTGCAGGGCTATCGCGCCATAGAGAGCCAGCACGCCAATAAGAGCGCACGAGCCTCCGATCGCCCCGAGAATAATTGCGAAGCCCGATATCGGAGGGTTCACAAGCGGAGTAGTCAATCGAATTCCACAATTTCGGCAATAGCAGTCGCCACGATTGGAAGCCGAGTTGCAACGAGGGCAAGGAGGCGAGGGGAAATTAATGAAAGGCCAGGCAGTGAAATAATCGTTTAGCATCGGTAAGCCCCGTCGGTCGGAGCACGACGGCCACTGCTACAACTTAAGGATAAGAATTCTTGCTTCATGCCTAGCCTATCCAACTCACCGTGGCGGAAGCAGCAGGGGCGGCCCAGGAGGGGGCCCGGAACGGTAAAACGTATTCATGATAAAAAGAAAAATCGCAAACGCCAACAGCCCCAGCACTCCTAGAGCGAAGAGGATCATGCGAAACTTGGAGGGCCTACTGATGGGCGAAACTTCTTGCGAGTGTCCATTCATCTGGCGCTCCTTCGTTCTCAGGGTACCACTTATGAAGATTGTTAGTACCCCGTGAACTCGGTAACACCGGTCCAGGAGGAGAGTCGAGAAAGCAGCTCAGCGAATCGGTATTACTTTTGACGAATTGGGAGCATCGGTCGGATCATGCTGCCAACGTTTGGCCCACCACGCGTCATAGAACTGGTTGGGGCTCACGCGCCGGCTGGTATCATTGAGTAGTTCGAGCTGCCCGTCGGCACCGGATTTGAGATAGTCGAGAAGATTGTCGCAGTTATTGAAGAGGTGAGGCGGCTTGTACGTGTCGAGATAGGCAGCGGCTCGATCTGCGAATTCCTTGGGAGGGACGCGCTTCACTTCCGTCTTGGCGAAGTCGGCCAGGTGAGTCACGAGTAGGCCTAATTCTTCGATAGTAGCCTTACGCACCGCGTACCAATCTGGACCGGTGCCCGGAGGCCTAGGTGCGAAATGGGCCCAAGCCTCGCCGAGACGGCGGAGCTTTTCCGGGCCGTCGGGATCGAATTCCCAGTTGTGCAGTTGCCACTGTACGAAACAGCTAAGCGTGATTCTCGGTCCAAGCGTCTCGGCCTGAAAAATCAAATATTCATCGAGGAGCTTTTCATACTCGGGCGTTCCGACCTCGAGGTTGCGCGCGGCGGGCTCTCGCACGAACAGCTCCTGGATCCCCTGCGTGATGAAGTTGTCCCAATCTTCCCGAGACTCAAGATCGTTGCTCGCTCGATGGTTCATTAGCTGATAGCGAAAAGGTTGCTGACTGCGCATAAGAAATATCTCCTGCATCCGGAGGCAAGGGCACATGAGGCGCCCTTAGCGCATACCACTTTCGGGTCGCGCTCGCTTTATCCTCTAGACGATAGCACCGCCGGGTACAGGCCGCCCGCCGGCCGCGTTCAACTGACTGAGAATAGGTTTTGTGGGGCCGGCTGCGAGACTCAGCGCCGCGATTGGCGATGCACGCCGCCACCAAGCCCGCCGAGATCAATTATCACCGCGATTAGCAGCCACAAAAGATTGATTCCCGCCGTTGGCATGCCACTGTTAAGTTCCCATGCGTATACGATCGTCGTGAGCGGCAGGAAAATGAAGCCGAGTACCGGCAGCACCAAACCGCCGTGGAATGCGCGCTGTAGGTAGGTCGAGGAGATCCACATCAACACCAGCGCGACGCGCGGAAACAGCAGAATGATAAGCAGCGGGAGACAAGGCATTAGTCAATCTCAAGCGCGGAACGGAAGAGCCCACGCAGGGCGAGGATACCAGATCCGCGGATTACTGGATTGTGAGATTTCCACCGGATGTGATTCGGGCCAGTTACCGATAATCCCAGTGGTCTCAAGAGGTCGATGCAACACTGGCCGTGAGTCTACTCTCCGGAGTTTCAAAGCCCAACGTTTTTCGGAGACGCTGATTGAGGCATCGAGTCATTCGGAAGGTTTTAGCTGCAGCCGTCGCGGTAAAGGTTCGCGAGATCATCCCTCGCTTCTGCGTTGCCCTTGGACGAAGCCGCGCGCAGCAGCACGCGCGCTTGCTCGCAGCTCTTCGTCACGCCATCGCCCCGGAGATAGAGACCGGCCAGGACAAATTCCGCTTCAATGTTGTCCTTTTCCACGGCGGCCCACAAGAACTGCGCCGCGGTAGCGCTGCTGCGCGAAGTGCCTGCGCCATCGAGATAGCGCTGTGCAGCAGCAAGGTCCTGCTGGCCGCCATCGGGCGGCGCCGGAGGAGGGGTAGGAGCGGTACCAGCTTTTGCCTGGGGCGCATTTGTTGCCGGAGTATTCGCTGTGCTTTGCTCCTCCGAAACCGAAGGCGCTGCCGGCGGAGCCGCAGTGGCAGCAAGTGGTGCCGTCGGCGAAGTTGCCCCCGGGGCCACGGCCGATTCAGTCGGGGCCGCCGCTTGCTGCGTTGGAGCGCGTTGCGCCGTCGCTTCAAGCTTCTCGCCTAGCACGACGAAGGCTGCGCCCAGGTTTTGCCGCTCGACGTAGATCAGGATTGCCGCAACTGCGATAAGAGCAACAATCAGGAAGCCCATGCCAAAACTGCGAGAAATGGACGAGCCGTCCTGGGGAGTAGGAGTCACCCAGTAGGCGAGGTCGTATGGCGGCCCGTGACTATCGCCTTTGCGAAATCCCGGAAGCGGACCCGGCTGCGGCTGCTCTGCCACAGCAGCGCTCACGGTTTCTCTGGGCGCAGGCAAACTTGGCGCAGGAGCTGGCTCCGGCGCTCGACGTTGCGCAGGTGCATAGACCGGGCTTGTCTCCGCTTTCGACGGGATCTTTAAATCGTCGAGTAGATCGCGGATTTGCACCCGCGTCGTTTCCGCCAGTTCCGTAAAGCGTAATCCGCCGACTTTCTTTGTCTTGTCGGTCCACGCGATTTCGCATGTAGCCTCTAGCTCGTGGCCGCCCGCGAGTGAAAACCAGAATCGGATGGGGCTTCCTCCCTGGATCGGGGCGATCGCATGAAACGCCAGCCCGCCATCGGAGACGTTCAACACGATTCCGCCATTATGCGGTTCAAGATTCAGGTAGAGGATCTTATCGAGTGTCGTGCGCGAACTCTTGCGGCGTTCAGCTGCGGGGGTAGCGTCGTGTTCCATGGTTCCTTCCGTGTAGCTTAGTTAGCTCTACCGCCAAACGTAATATACGGCGTAGTGGCGGTGCCAACGCCCATCACGACCCCTGTACCATTCCCAGTGGTAGTGCCGTTCGCGGTGTCGCCAGTCGCTATCGTGATCTCGATAACCCACGGTCGTGACAGAGGCGGTGCCCATGTTCGAGGCAAAAGCTGGCGCACCGCCAAGCATGGACGCCGCCAGGAGGACTAGGCTAAAGATTCGCACTCTTCTCATAGCTCACCTCCTGCCGATTAGATGCCATGACGAACCCCGGAGTTCGCCGAGCCATTACTGATGAGTGGTCCGGCCCGGAAAAGCCAGGTTCCGATAATCGGATAGTGGCTCCCACATGCCGAGAAGCCGTGCCGGTTCAACCGGTCGATGCAACACCACTGATATAACTCTGTTCTCTAAAAGGTGGTGTTCATCATGCAGGGACGATGGAAGCTATCGTCGGCCCAGCGGGCCGATATGTGGAACCGTTGGAAGGCTGGGCAGGCGTTAAATGCGATTGGTCGAGCGCTCGGCAAGGATAAACAGGTCATCCATTTCCTGTTGGCGCGTCACGGAGGGATCGTTCCCCGAGTACGTCGCCGTTCGCGGCGGGTACTCACCTTGGCCGAACGCGAAGACATCTCCCGCGGAATCGCCGGCGGCTGCTCGCTGCGGGTTATCGCTCAACGTCTGAGTCGCGCTTCCTCTACGGTAAGCCGAGAGGTAGCCCGCCATGGCGGGCGCTCGCAGTATCGCGCCAGCGACGCCGACCAACGAGCCTGGCAGTTGGCTCTGCGCCCCAAGGTCTGCCGTCTGGCCCTCCACGAGAAGCTTCGGACCATCGTTGCGAGTAAACTGATCGAGGACTGGTCACCGCAGCAAGTCTCCGGATGGTTGAAGACCGAGTATCCCAAAGACGAGAGCCTGCGCGTGTCGCACGAAACGATTTATCGCAGCCTATTCATTCAAGCGCGCGGAGCGCTAAAACAGGAGCTGATTCAGCATCTGCGAACCAAGCGGCGGATCCGCCGCTCGCGGCACGCCAGCGTTCACGGGCACTCTCAAGGCAAGATCGTCGATGCCATTTCCATCCGCGAACGACCTGCGGAAGTCGAAGATCGCGCCATTCCCGGCCACTGGAAAGGCGATCTGTTGCGCGGGGCCCGCAACAGTCACGTGGTCACGCTGGTGGAGCGTCGTTCGCGCTTTGTCACGCTCATAAAGGTATCCGGCAAAGACACAGGCACCGTGGTGGCGGCCTTGAGCCAGCACGTGCAACAACTTCCGGCGGCGTTGCGGCGCTCGTTGACCTGGGATCGCGGACTGGAGATGGCTCAACATAAGAGCTTCACCATGGCGACGGATATGCAGGTTTACTTCTGCGATCCGCAGAGTCCCTGGCAGCGCGGCTCGAACGAAAACACCAATGGGTTGTTGCGGCAATACCTGCCAAAGAAATCAGATCCATCTCAATTCACTCAATCGGAGTTGGATGCAATCGCTCTCCGACTCAATACCCGGCCGCGACAAACCTTGGGATTTCGAACTCCGGCGGATAAACTGCACGCCAGTGTTGCGTCGACCCCCTGAGACCACCAGACTTATTGGGAGTTAGGAACGACACACCCCCACTTTTCCGCCAGGCTCAGAAGCGCGATGCCACGATCTTACCGAGTGGATGAGCGTGATTTCCGGGCGAGTTCGCTGAGCCAGGAGTCTATCGTAGACCTTTGCTCGACCGCCAGATTGTCAAACACTACCCCCATGCCGCAACTGGAGTGTGTGTAGGCGACTTTTCCAGGGACCTCGCAGGTGCTACTTCCATAGCGAATCCGGAGCAACACAGCAGTGCCAATCGGGAACGGATCGAGCGTGTCCACATAACAGCCGCGCGCGCTCAATTGCGAGACGCGCGCTACGATGCGGGTTCCATCCCGGAGCCCAGTCGCTTCGGCGTTTGCAACAAACGAAAAGCGCGGATTCGCCCGGTTCACTGGGGTCGAGGATTCATGCATTGTGTCGCCTCATCAGTTTGTAAGCGTCGTCGGGCCCTTGCACATTTATTGTATGCAAGCGCTTCTGTGGTGCACGGAGATGTGTGCCTGGGATTGCGAAACGGACATCTGGCTTTCGGTACAGGCTCCCAGGGACGCTAGCTAAAGCCCCGTTTCGGCCTCAAAAGCCAGATTCCGAGAAGCGGGGAGATCTCAATGTTCGACGCAACACCCTTTCTAAGTGAATGACCGGGTGATCCTTACGCAGAGTGAGGCGATTCTTATGCAGCGACAGCCCAGACCTCCAAACAAGCCCAAACTGAGGCTTTCTGTGTTGTGGAAGCCCGGACGTCTCCCATCAGTGAGAAAACACCACCTTTAGAAGATAACGTTTAACCTGGAGGGGTGTTGCATCGACGGGTTGAGCCGGCACCGCTTCTGGAAACTGGCTAAGCCGACTGACCTGTATCGTTGGGCGAAGCATAGGTTTACTCGCGACGCGGTCAAGTTGAGCGTCCGGGGTGTATGATTGAATGGTTCTTCATGGACGCGTCACCCCTATTATCTGGCGCCCAAAGACGACGTAGTCAACGCGTCAAACTACGTCTGCCCATTACCGTCTCGGGTGAGTGTGAACAAGGTTGGATTAGCGAACAGGCGCAGACGATGGTGATCAATGCCCTATGGCGGGCATTCGTTTTTGCTACTTTGCAATGAGCTTGTCCGCAGCCGACCTCAGAAATCGCGGCAACGATCGCTCTGATGGGTTTCGTCGTTTCCCTTTCAACTTGCCTCGGTTCTTGACTCTGGTGAACCGCCCGGGCATCGTGCTCCTGAAGCTACTCGAATCACCCCTAAGGTTCATAGCTTCGGGGTCAGGAAGTTCCCGCTTGACCCCTCCCCTTCTCTAGGCGTGCTCTAAGGATTGGGTTTCGAGACTCCGGCAAGTAGACTTCGAACCAGTGTTGCGTCGACCCATTGAGACCGCCCCGTTTCTCAGGACTTGGGAAAATGGCCAATGCACAGCAGCAGAACCCAGAGTTCTGAATCCTGTCGTGCCACTCCAGTCCCTGTGGTAATTCTTCAGCAGCAAACTCCAGGTGGATAACTCGGCGTGGTTTGGGCACGCGTGTCAAGTGGGTACAGGACACCGCAGACTTAGCTGGGGGCAGGCACGAACAGCAAGTGCGACTAGGTATGAGATAGCAGGCGAGATCGAGAATTCGCAATCTGGGCTTTCAGTCGCCAATTCCACAAATTGTTGGCATAAAGTCCCATGCAGAAAAGATTCCCGGGGAGGAATCCGAATTCCGCCGTTCGCATTCCTATAACACAGATGACGATGCTGTTTGCTCCAGCAACGACCCAGCCTTGCCATAACTTCTTCCCGACGAGGACCGTCGAGAGGATGGTAAAAACGCATGACAGATAATCAAGCCTAAGCATATTCCGCCTCTGGAACCGAGCATTAGCGTGTTGAAAGTCATCCTGCCTGCAGTTTAGGGATCCGCGCGATAACACGATAGTGGTCGGACGAACAGGTGCAGCTAATCTTGAGTTGAGTTTTGCGACACCAGGAAACCGGATCAAGAGTGGCAGGGACCGGAGCACAGAGGTCAAGTCCCGAAATTCCAGCAGCTTATCGGGCCCGTTTCTCAGGACTTGGTAATCCACCGGCCTAGCCCCGGTCTGTGCTCTAATTCCGCATGCAACCACGTCACGATGGAGGTAAACCATGGCGATAGAAACCGCCGCCGCAGTCCTCACGAAACTCGCTTTTGAGCAGAACGATGATTTCAGGTCGAAGCTGCGCAGTGCTCCGGCAGACGAAAACACGTTAGCGGCACTGATGATGCCCTTGTACCGGCGAATCTTTTCCCTTCTGCAAGGGCAACAGGAGGCTCATGATGCATTCCCTTCTGCGATCACGCCAACACTGCCTTCGGCCACTCCGTGAAGTCGAATACGTGAACGGGCGGGTGCGGGATTCCTTGGTTGGGACTTGTAAGCCACATTCCGACAATCCGTTTCTCAGATGGGATGAGAAGGCCGGTCTCCGACGGGATGCTGTACGCTCCCAACGATTGACGCGCTTAAGGCGCAATGGAAAGGAGACCGGCTTATGAAAAAGAATAGCACCGTGGCGAACAGTGGAAAGCAGATTTTCACGGGGAAGAAGCTGACGGTCGGTTTGGATCTGGGAGATCGCTGGTCGTTCTACTGCGTTATGGATGAAACAGGCCAAGTGATTTTGGAACGGAAACTGTCAACGACACCGGAAGCGATGAAGCAGACTTTTGGAAAAATACCGCGGAGTCTCATGGCCCTGGAGACCGGAACACATTCCCCCTGGGTCAGCCGGCTGCTCACGCAATTGGGACACGAAGTGATCGTGGCACACGCACAGAAGGTGCAATGGATCACCAAGAGCAGTCGGAAAGACGATCGGCACGATGTTCGGACGCTGGCACGGTTGGCGCGAGTCGATCCCGAGTTGCTGGGGCCCGTGCGGCATCGCAGTGTACAAGCACAACTCCACCTGACGGTGATCCGCGCGCGAGCGGAACTAGTGAGTGCTCGGACAGCCTTGGTGAACGCAGCACGCGGGTTGGTGAAATCGTATGGCCAACGGCTGCCCAAGTGTGGCACATATCAGGTGAGCCGGGAGCTGGCCACTGCATTGAGCGCAGAATTGCGGGATGTTCTAGAGCCGCTGCTCCAAGCCATCGAGTCGCTGAACGAGCGCATCAAGGAATACGATGAACGGATGGAGAAACTCGCCCAGGACGTGTACCCGGAAGTGTCCTTGCTCAAGCAGGTGAAGGGTGTGGGAACACAGATCGCTCTGACCTATGTCCTGACGATCGAGGACCCCTATCGGTTTGCGAAGAGTCGCGAGGTCGGCTGTTTTCTGGGCTTACGACCTGGCCGCAGGAACTCGGGGGAGAGCGAACCACAGAAGGGCATCAGCAAAGAAGGAGACCGGTATCTGCGCACGATGATGGTGCAGGGAGCGCACTACATTCTGGGACCTTTTGGAGAAGACAGTGATCTGCGGAGATGGGGACTAAAGCTTGCGGAGCGAGGAGGGAAAAATGCCAAGAAGCGAGCCGTGGTGGCCGTCGCTCGAAAGCTGGCGGTACTACTGCATCGGTTGTGGGTAGGCGGAGAGGTGTACGAACCACTGCGCAATAGCCAGAAAGCGATGCGGGCAGTGGCCTAGAGAGGGTAGCGATCCGGACAGCCGAGCTCAACCGCCGAGTCCAGGTGACTGCGACTAAGTCCTGGGGCCCAACTCCCACCGAATCGGTGGGAACAGAGGTCGATTCTCAGGTAGCAGCACCTACTGAAACGAGAACACCCACCTGGCACCGAGCGAATATCGCTCACCAAAGAGTGCGGATGGAAGGATGGCGACAGAGGCGGCTTGGCTGAATTGGAACAGACTCACGGAAAGAAGAAAGAGAAAGCCTGCCTTGACATCAACCGGCCTTCTCATGGAAGGACTTGGCCGCGGAGCCTCGCGTTCACGGTTGAAACCTGGTGGCAAGTGCGTTGTGTCAAGGACAGGAGAGGATTACGATCACAAACTTGAAGAGCGACTGCGGTTCGACAGGCAACAAGGCGGAACAGGCGAGGAAGGGAGGGAACCATGGGCTGGGTAAGGCGCTCTCTCGGACTGAGTTTTCTTTTGCTGACGCCGCCTCTGCTGGCGCAGACGACCCCACGCCGGCCGCGTGGCATCTACGCGGTCGTTAACATTGAGGAAAATATCAAGAAGGAGCAGGCGGCGAACCCTTCAATCACGCCCGCAGAGCTGAAGAGCTATTTCGTCAATCTGTACGGGGATCTCCTCGGCAACCCGGCGGTTTCGGGACTGGCCCTGTGGGTGAACTGGGACGCGCTCAACCCCAACCCTCCGGCCGCCACCAATCCTTACGACTGGACTTACCTGGATGACGCCTTTGGCCAGGCTTCCGCGTGGAATGTCCGAAATCCGGCGAAAGTTCCGAAAACCATCCAGCTCGTTCCGTTGCCGGGATTTCAGACGCCTCAATGGCTGTTGGCTCAGATTCCCAGTTGCGACGGGCTATTTCGGTCACCCGTTCAGACTCCTCCCAAAACGTGCGGGAAGGCGACCTTTGCTGGTTTCGTCGAAGGACGCGGCGTGAGGGAACTACCGATGCCGTGGAACCCCTTGTACAAAAGCTCCGGCGAGATCAGGTCCTTCTTGGGCACGTTTCCGAGTGTGCTGAAGCTTGCCAGATCCGCCTGCGTGACACGCGGAGCGAGGCAAGACTGTGGGATACAGGCGGTGGGAATGCACATTTGTATCGCGCATGCGGGCGGAATGCTGCATGCCGCCGGCCTTTCAGCAGGCGGAGGTGGAAATCTGCTAGGGCATCCTTCGGTCAGGGTGAAATTCGTAAAGGACGAGTTGAATTGGGCTCCCCCGAGCACCTGCGCCGCCGGCGCCGCGAACCGGGCCGTGTTCCTCGACACCAGTTTTATGCCGTCCACGCCCAGGTTGAAGCGTCCTAAGCTTACGCGCGCGGCTTCCATCCCATCCTCCTGGGCTGCCTTTGCGTTAGTCCCACCCACAGTGGGTCTCGCAAAGTAGAACAGAATCGACGTCTCGGCGGCACAATCCATATTGGGATTGGGACAGTCGGCACTGAAGTCGCCGGGGACCGTGAAGCCCCTGGCGGCCAGGTTGGGGAGGCCGCTACCGGTGGTAGCGACCAGGGTCACGCCGCTGAAGATCCCCGAGTACATATCGATTGCGGCCTGCCACTCATCGATGAAGGCCTGATCCGATCTCTGGTACTCCGGCCTTTCGGGGTAGTGAAACGCAAGCAGCCTAAGCCACATGGCGTTCGGCAACACGC
>Ga0207039_1100_pt1 | contig 21288 bp, 13 predicted proteins | sample Alteio_BWMinCont_74_FD_153264 | JGI IMG/M metagenome (GOLD analysis project Ga0207039, IMG submission 153264) | Enriched cells from forest soil in Barre Woods Harvard Forest LTER site, Petersham, Massachusetts, United States -... | ecosystem: Environmental > Terrestrial > Soil > Temperate forest >... | reverse complement strand
AACGTGGATTTCAAGGCCGCTCCCAGCCAATGCGAAGACTGCCACCAGGATATTCACGGAAAACAGTTCGCCAAAGCGGACATCACGCGCTGCGCGGAGTGTCACACCAGCATGAGGTGGAAGCCTTCGCTTTTTGATCATGAGAAGGGGACATCGTTCCCGCTTCGCGGCGCGCACCAGAACGTGCGCTGCGCGGAGTGCCACAAAGTGACCAAAGTAATCGCCGCCAAGACCGTTCTCTTTTACAAGCCCGCGCCCAAGGATTGCGCGGCCTGCCACGGACCCACGAATCCTGTGCCCCGATCAAACTAGCCGCCGATTCTAGTCTGCCAACGCTGGTTCAATTGCTGTGAAACGCCACATGCCCTTCCAGAAGCGGGAAGTTGTACAACCTTCCACTGCCCCATGATGTTCGCATTTCTGCTGAGCTATTCATCAACGAAACTAAAATCACTCCAAGCAAAAACTTCGGGCAAAGCGAAGAACTTACCGTTCACGCTTGGTAACACGGACGTCGTTCGAATCCGATCAGTGGACCAATAGCCGCTCCAGACAGGGCCTTGAGTAACTTTAGAACGGGGCACTCAATCGCTACCCTAATTGGACAGAAAATTGCTTCACTCGTCTAAACCTTCTTATCGTTTTCCAACGCTGGATAGGGCGAAGCAAGGGGCGAGGGCATGTTCGGGTCGCGGGGCGCACTCAATCTGATCGCAGCGCTGGTGCTGACGGTTTCCGGAGTTTCCGGAACCGCGCACGGGCAGGCCTCCGCAGGCACGCACAGTCCGCACGGTAACTTGAGCGTGCCCTGTCAGAACTGTCACACGGCGAGCGGATGGAAACCGATCCGCGCAGTTCCCGAATTCGACCATAATCAAACGCGTTACCCGCTTCGCGGTATGCACCAGTCCGTGACCTGCGTGCAGTGTCACGTCAGGCCGGTATTCAGCAACGTGGGGCAACGCTGCCAGGACTGCCACGCCGACATTCACAAGCGGCAGCTGGGAGCGAATTGCGAGCAGTGCCACACGGTCCGGGGCTGGCAGGTTTCCATTCAGCAGATCCAGGAGCATAACAACCGGTTCCCGCTGACCGGAGCGCACGCCGCCGTGGACTGCGATACCTGCCACAAGGGCATGGCGAACAGCAAGTTTCAAACGATGTCCACGGAGTGCTATTCCTGCCACGCCGCGGATTTCACGGGGAGCACCGGCTACTGAACCGTCGGCCCGGGCCTGCTGCATGCGTTCTTTGAACTGTCCTTTATGCGGATCATTGTGACAACTGGTGCAGTTCAGGCTCTTCCAGTGGTAAATCACCGCCGCCTTCGGCTGAAACTCCGCCGATTCCTTGTGACAGTCGGCGCAGGGGATTGCAATGTGCCCGCCGGTGAGCACAAAGTGCGTTGCTTTATGTTTGGCGAGCGTGAAGGTAGAAGGCTTATATCCCTCGAGATTGTGACAGCGATCGCAGGCATTGAAGTACGGCGCAGCTACAAACTGCCCAGCATGCCTATCGGCATGGCAATCGGTGCAGCGCTCGAACTTAACTTTGAACAGGGTGTCCTTGCCTTTCGGTATGTGACACTGCATGCACTCCAGCCGCGCATGCCCGCCTTGCAGCGGATACGCGCTGGAGGCATGCTCCTTGACCGTGAACGTCGAAGGCTTCCATCCCTTGACGTTGTGACATGAAGCGCACTCGCCGCCGTCTGGACGCTTGGCAAATTGCCCATTGTGCGGATCGGGTTTGTGGCAATCCATGCACTTCTGGAATACAAGGGGTTTCTTGAAATCTCCATTGGCGTGGCACTGCGCGCAATCGACACTGGAGTGTTTGCCTTCCAGCGGGAACTTGGTCTTGGAATGATCGAAGCGCTCGTTGACGGCCTGGAGAGAAATCTTTTTCCATCCGCTGGTGCTGTGGCACGACTGGCAGCCCTGCGGGAAGCTCCCATGGTGCGGGTCTTTGTGACAATCGGAACACTGATTGAAGGGAATGCCAACGTACTGCGGTTTGCCGTCCACTCCATTCACGTGGCACTTAGCGCACTGCACCTGGGCGTGCAGGCCGGTCAGCGGATAGCGGGTCTTCGAGTGATCGAAATTGGATTGACCGGACTGGCTGACATTGATCGTCTTCCAGTCCACGAAATTGTGGCACTGCAGGCAACTTGGGCCGAGGCGGCCCTTGTGCTGATCCTGGTGGCAGCTGATGCAACCCGTCGACAGACCGAGGTAAGTCCGGCTTGGATCTTTGATCTTGATGGCCGCACGTTCCTGCGGGGCGATGCGCGAGGGATTGTGGCACTTGCTGCACTCCAAGCCCGCGTGCTTGCCTTCGAGCAGGTATCCAGTTTCCTGGTGATTGAACGTTTTGATATCCCACTTGATCAGCGGAAAGTCTTCACCGTTATGCTCCGAGTGGCAACGGGCGCATTCCTGGCTGGAGCCGGGAGGAATGTTGTAAGTGGCGTGCAGGCCTTTGCGAGCCGCAAGCCGTGTGGCAATTTCGGTGTGACAGTCCAAGCACTTCAGCGCCGCCTGGCCGCCAAATTTGTGACAACTGGCGCAGTTGGTGGATCCGTTCAGTGATTGGTGTGGCCGCGAGAGTGGTCCAGGTGAGATCTGCCCCCAAGCCGCGGGCAGCAGTACGACCAGATATGCCAGCCCCAGACATGCCAACCAGAGAAACGAAACGACGCCGAACCGCAACGTGGGCTCTGGCATCGTTTGTGGTTGTGATTTCAGATTCGTCCCGACCGGCACCACGCCCCCTCCGAACTCAACCGCCCGTGACCACGGATAATTGTCAGCAGTTTAGTGATGAGAGGCGGAGCACGCCAGTCACCAAAAGTGCACTCCATGAGTGAGCTTTGGTGAGGCTCATGCGAGTCCCTGGTGGGTCTGGCCGATCTCTTGCGAAAACAAACAACGACGATGTAGGCGCTCCGGCCGTTAGCCGGTGTCGCCCTTATTCAGTTGTGATTAATCTGTCGACTGCGGGCGAGTTCCCCTAACGGTCACTTCCATTTACCTGCACCCTCGACGATCGTGATGTAACGGTCGATAGGGAGTTCGGTGATGCGCTCGATCTTGCCGCTGGGTTGCGGCCACTGTATCTCCACCCAGTCAAGCTTCGGTCGTTTCCCGATGCCCAACACGATGCGTGGGTCATGAGCAGACAGAAAACTGCCTCCGCCTACCTTCATCCGCCGTTGCCTCAAATTTCCGGACTGATAAGTGATCCGCGCGCCAATCGCATCAGGATTCGACCTTGTTCCCACAAGATTGATTCCGAGCCAATGGTTCTGACTTCCAATCGCGTTGTGCAAGAGGACCGGGGCAGCGTCGTTGACTGCCACCAGGACATCGATGCCGCCGTCGTTGTCGAAGTCCCCAATGGCCATGCCACGAGCTGACAATGGCTTGGCGAATACGGGACCGCTTTGCGCACTGACATTCTGAAACTCCTTGCCAGTGTTGTGAAACAACATGAGCGGCTCCTGATACTTCACTTGACTATGTAAACTTTCGATCAGGTCATCAGGATTCCCATTGGCGAGAAACAGGTCCAGATTGCCATCGTTGTCATAGTCGAAGAACTTAAGCCCCCACCCGCTCATAAGGCGCGTCGCCATTCCGATTCCGGTTGGGCCGGCCTGATCGTCAAAGGTTTCATCATGATTGTTCTGGTAGATGGCGAACCGCTCCAGATCTATGTTGGCCACGAACAGGTCCATCCATCCGTCCTGGTTGAAGTCGACGGAATCGAGTCCCATACCGGAGCGAGCCCGGCCGTCGCCGCTGTAAGCCACTCCGGCATATGTGGCAGTCTCTTCGAATCGCCCCTTCCCGCGATTCATGAAAACGAAGTTGGGGACGGTGTCATTGCTGACGAACAGATCCATCTGACCGTCATTGTTAAGGTCGGTGGCTACCACCCCCCATGCCTTTCCAAGAGAATTCGCGATTCCGGAGGCTTTGCTGACATCGGTGAACGTACCGTCGCCATTATTGTGAAACAGCCAACTCGGCATAGGCTTGTAGAGGCGCGGAATGCAGTAGCCGTGTTTGCCCTCGTCGCCCGTGCCACATGACTTATTCAGACTTTTGGAGAACTCTACAAATTGGCAGACAAACAAATCGAGCTTGCCATCATTGTCATAGTCGAACCAGACGGCACTCGACGACCATCCCGGAGCAGCCACGCCGGCTTTCTCCGTCACATCGGTGAACGTTCCATCACCGTTGTTGTGATAGAGGATGCTTTTCCCATATTGCGTGACATAGATATCAGGGAAGCCATCGGCGTCATAGTCGCCAACGGCTACGCCCTGGCCGTATCCGCCTCCGGGCACTCGGGCCTTTTCTGTGACATCGGTAAAGGTTCCGTCACGATTATTGCGATACAGAGCGTTCCGCAAGGGTGGACTGGGCTCATAGAAATCACACTTCCCGCTGTTGACCAAGTAAATGTCCATCCATCCGTCAGCATCGTAGTCAAGGAAGGCGCAGCCCGGCCCCGTGGTTTCGGGAAGATATCTCTCCGCGGATTTTCCGGCAGTGTGTGTCCAGCGGATACCGCTCTTGTCTGCGGGGATTTCGGTGAACGGATAAATCGCATCCGGCATCGCCCGGACAACGCGCGCCAATCCGCCGATCGCGACCGCTCCTGCCATATTTCTAAGGAACTGGCGGCGGGAAGTCGGGCACTGGATACGGGTTGGCGGTGCAGAGGGCCGGTTCACTGCTTCTCGTGTGTATAGGAGATCGGTGTTGATCTAGTTAGGATTTTGCGGCTCTGCGGCTGGCTGTCCTTGTCCCGCATCGCCTTTCTGCGTCATTTTACGGTGAATCTCGAATTCCTTCTCTGCCTCTTCTCTGCGTCCCGCGCGGGTCAGGGCAGTCGCAAGATTATAGTGCGCGCTCGGATTCTGGGGCTCGAGCTTGACCGCCATCTGGAGAGGTGGAATCGCTTCAGACATTCGCTTGGCCGACAGCAACGCGGTGCCCAGCCCTAGAAACGCGTCCCCGAAGCTGGCATCCAGCTCGGTGGCGCGAGAGAAATGTTTGATGGCTTCGCGCCACTGACTCTCCTGGCGCGCCAGTTCGCCCAGCACATATTCTGCGCCGGCATTCGTAGGATCAATCGCCAGTTCCTGCGTGAACTCGCGTTTGGCATCGTCGGCAACGGTGGCCGGCGGGTTGGGCTTGGAAAGCAGCAGTCTGCCCAGACGAAAGTGAATGCCAGGCAGCTTCGGGTTCTGCGACACGATCGCGCGGTACTCTTTCTCCGCGTCGTCCCACTTACCCTGCATCTCGTAGGACTCGGCAAGCAACTCGTGAGCTGGCGGCGACGCAGGAGCGGTCCGGGCGAGCGTTTCGGAAGCCGCTGTGGAGAGATCGGAGTAGGCGTGGATCTCAGCGTAGAGGACGTCGGGATCGTGCGGGAAACCCCGCGCCAGCGCCTCCAGAAAACGCAACGCTGAGTCGGTGCGTCCAAGCGTCATCGAGCAGCGAACGCCGGCCAGCCCGACCTTGCGCTTCAGTTCCGGATCGGCCACCCGGATACTTTTTTCGAGGCCGGGAAGAGCGGCGTCGCAGCGACCTTCCTCCGCGAGCGCAGTGGCTTTGATCGCTACAGAAGACGCATCAGGAGCAGGTTTGCTCGCAGTCTGAGATGCGCCATGCAGGCCGGCAAAGAGCAGGGAAGCCAACGCAAGCGCCGAACACCAGAAGGGAAACATATCAGGGAATCATAAACGATTTGGATTGAGGGAGTCTCTGCTGATGTCCCCCTACGCGCTTACACGCCAGCTTCACAAAAAATAAGGCAGGCGTCGAATGACGCCTGCCCTGGTTGTCCGATCGATCAGAAGTAGAACTTCAGAGCGAACTGAATGTTGCGTGGAGCCTGCGAACCCGAGACAATGCCCATCCCGGTATTTGCCCCCGGTCCTCCGAGGGATCCGGTGGGCACCGAGGTGCCCGGCGAATTGAGGTTGACCCGGTTAAAGGCATTAATGAAATCAGCCCGGAACTGCAGTTTCATGGTTTCCGTGAACGGGAAGTTCTTTTGCAGGCTCAGATCGGTATCGAAGTAACCCGGCCCTCGCCCCGGTCCTTGTGCCGGGCAGTCTCCAAAAGTGCCAGATGTCGTATCCGCATAAGGCGCCGGATCGAGCCACTGGTAACCGATGTACTTTCCGGTTGAATCGTAGGCGTTTTGCCGGCCGAATGTGTGGCCTGCTCCTGCCAGGCAATTCGGACGCGCTCCGCGGGAGCCCGTACCGGTGTGATCGTTGCCATACATCGCCACCGGGAAGCCGGTGTGTACGATGACGATGGGAGAAACTTGCCAGTTGCCAACTACGCCGTTCGCCACCGCATTCATGTCGTGTCCAAACCGCTGGCCTTTGCCAAATGGCAGTTCATACACGGCATAGGCGTTCAGAGAGTGCTTCAGGTCGAAGTAACACGCAGCGTAATCCGCCCCGGGATTGTAGAGGTTCTGGTAGTAGGGGCTAGCCGGCGAACCTTGCGTGTCTCCCCAGGTGCCGTAGTAGCCGCTATTGTCGGTCATGCACTTCGAGTAGGTGTAGGCCACCTGGTACTGGAGTCCATGCGAAAGACGCTTCTGTAAGACCACCTGCAGCGCATCGTACTTCATCTTGCCGACCGACGCTGTCCCGGAAATTTGGGAGATGTCCTTCTGTAAGACGGGGTTCCCTGAGAAGAAAATGCTTGGTGCGGTGCATGGCGGTTTAGCACAGGCACTGTTCGGGAGCAACTGCTCCTGTAAATAGGGCATGGGAACCATCAGGTGCGTTCCATGCTGCCCCACGTAGCCAGCTTGCAGGGTGCCGAGACCCGTGAACTGATGCTGGATCGTCAGGTTCCACTGCTGGGTGATTGCGGGTTGCACGTGCGGATCCCAGACGCGGACCAAGGCACCGGCGAACGGATCGCTCGGAGCACCTTGGGGTACCAATCCCTGATCGGTGCTCCCTCCTGGCCGAGGATCAGTCAGAACTAGGGCGTAGTTCTTAAAGGTTTCTGCTGGAGTGAACGGGGGATTGATCGGCAGGCGCAAATTCGTGCCGGTTCCTTCCATGTAGGAAGAGATGGTGAATGCGCCGCGAACCACAGTGTTGCCATTCAATTTGGCCGGAGTCCAGGCAAAGCCCACGCGCGGCTGGAAGTCCTTCAGCCCATAGGTTCCGTCGTAAAGGCCGGCGCTGCCCTGCTGGCAGGTGACGGGAGCGGTTCCGAGTAGCGGAGTCACGATAGAGCAGTTGGGAGCAATCAATTGCCCGCTGATCAGATCGAAATTGGTTTGTTCGTTCTTTCTTTCGGTCCAAGGGGTATGAGCTTCATAGCGCAAGCCGAGGTTGAAGGTCAGATTGTTGGTCACGCGCCAGTCGTCTTGCAGGTAGGCGCCGAAAATGCTCTGGCGCTGCCCCCACTCGCCGCCGCTAATGCCGCGGCCGTAGTTCGAGGGCAAGCCGAGATAGAAATCGGCAGCTGCGTCGCCACCGGTTCCGGAAGGCGGCGCGTTCGACGTGTAAACGCCCGTGAAGTTAATGCTGCCCAGCGATCCGTTGTTGCCGGTGTAAAAAGTGTTGATGCGGGCCCGCCAGAATTCGAATCCAGCATGGAAGAGATGGCGGTTGTGGGTAACGATCAGTGTGTCGGAGAGCTGAATCACTGCGTCGTCGAACTTCTGCTCCACTCCCGCGCTTCCGATGGTGGTCAGAATGCCGCCCAACCCGATTGACAACAAACCCGGCACGCCGGCGGGGTTGCCGTTGCCGATGCCCAAGGTGTTGCCCAGATTTCCCACGGAGGACGCGAAGTTGGTTCCGTTGTGCAGCCTGACGTAGTTCACACCACCACGGACGTCGTTGAGCAGGTTCGAGTTGAAGGTGTGGCTCCAGTCAACGACCGTGTTCTGAATGGGCGAGTCGTTAAAACCCGTCCCCAGCAACGCGAAGGAGTTGATGCTCGGGTTGTGCGCGATGGCATGCGAGTAACGCCCGAAAATGTGGTCGCTCCTGGTGGCCACAAAATCAATCTTGATGTCGTATTGATTGTCGTTGCTCAAGGTCGCCGTGGTGTTGGTCGCGTTGTTAAACCGGCTGGTGCCTGTCGCCGCGGGGTACAGGGGAGAGTTGAAAAGATTCTGCGCGACGCCGTCAATCGGTTCGGTTATGACGTTGTTGAGGAACGGAGCGTTTCCGTTCAGCGAATCATAGAGTTGCTGTGAGGCGGTGTTGCAAATCCCGGCCGTGAATCCAGTCGTGCAGATGTCGCCAAAATTCCCGCCACGTTCCGCCGTTGTGAATACGCTAATGGGGCTGGTCGAAGAGGGAAAATCGAATCGCTGCCCCTGGTAGTCGAAGAAGAAGAACAGCTTATCCCTGACGATCGGGCCGCCAACGCTGCCGCCGAACATGTTCCATCGCAGCAGACCCCGACGTAAACCGTTAAAGTTGTTGGACCACGAGTTGGCATTCAGCTTGTCGTTGCGGAAAAACTCCCACAGATCGCCATGGAAACGGTTGGTGCCGGACTTGATGGTGGCGCTGACGATGCCGCCCTGGAAGTTTCCGAACTCAGCAGAGGCATTGCTGGTGATGAGATTGAATTCCTGGATCGCGTCCGGCGCGGGCGTATATCCGACCAGGTTGTCCGATACCTGGTTATTGTCCATGCCATCGAGAAGGAAATTGTTGGCCTGCTCGCGGTTTCCGTTGATGTAGGGGCGGGCTCCGTTCGCGGTGTTGCTGCCGGTGTTGAAATTATCAGGATCGGGCGAGACCGCTCCCGGCGCAAGCATCGTCAATTCCACGTAGTCGCGCGTGGCCAGCGGCAGGTCGTCATTGGCCTGCGCGTCAATCACCGTGCTGACCTGGGTCGACTCGGTCTGCAGAACTGGGGCTGCGCCGGTGACTTCCACCGTCTCGGTAATCTTGCCGACCTTCATCTGTATGTCGACGCGCGCTGTCTGGTTCAGAACCAGCGTGAAGGCCTTCTCCACCGAGGTCTGGAAACCAGCGGCCGTGACCTTGACGCTATAGGTCCCGATCGGCAGACGCGGAAGGTTATAGGCTCCGGAATCATTCGTCGTCGCCGGCCATTGGGTGCCGCGCTCGGCATCAGTTGCCGTGACCGTGGCGCCCTTGATGGGCGCGCCACTGGGATCTGTAACGGTTCCAACGATGGCGGCTGTTACTTCCTGGCTCCAGGCGCACTGGAACGTCCCGGTTACAGCCACAAATGCAACGAGCAAGCAGCAAAACGCAGTTGACGGTCGTCTCATCACAGAACCCTCCTCGAACCCGAACAAGGAACGATGGGGATATGCTATATAGCGGAACGCCAATCGTCGTCAAGAAAAAAATGCACCCGACATGAAGATTTTTAATGGAATTGTATTAGGCGAACAACCCCCGTGATCGGTCGCCGCAGGCTCTTTGTTGCGAGGGCGAGCTCGCCATTTGTGTCTCAGAAAGTTAGATAAAGCCAATGGAATGAATGCTTTATTACAATTCCGATCACGCAGGCTTGCCGCTTTGCGGCCCAGACGCCTACCATCAAGATTCGTCGTGGTGCGGAATTGCGTATCTGCCAGCCGATTCAATTTTGTGTTTGGAGCACTAGAGCACTTTGTAGTATGGTGCGGCAATGTATTAGGGAGTTTTCATGCCACAGCTGAGGAAAAACGGACTGCCGGCCTACAAGAGGATTCAAGGCACGATTGTCAGACGCCTCGAGTCGGGGCAGTTGAAACCCGGTGATTTGGTCGACTCGGAACGGGAACTGGCGAGGATTCACGGAGTTAGCCTGATGACCGCCCGCCATGCGCTCGCCGGACTAGAGCGCGAGGGTATGGTCCTGCGCCGTCGTGGCGCGGGAACGTTCGTCGCCCCGCCGAAGATCCATTTCAACAAGCTGATGAGCTATACCGAGCAGATGGCGGGCCGGGGCCTGGCCGTTTCTTCAAAATTGCTCTCTCTGAGCGTGATTGATACGGAGCAGGAGGTGGCCGCGCGTCTCGCTTTGCCCGCCAGCAGCCGCCTGATCAAACTCGAACGACTAAGGCTCGGTGGGGAGGAACCATTTGCGATCGAGACAGTTTACCTTTCCGCGGACGAGTTCGCTGGCCTGACTGAAGCCCGGCTGGACCGGATCTCACTTTTTTCCGTCCTGGAGCGCGATTATGGGCTCGAAATCGCCCATGCGGACGAAGAAGTCGATGCTACAACGGCCGACCCTCATAGCGCTCGGCTTTTGGGTATTGCTCATGGCTCGCCCGTACTCCGCATTCGCCAAGAGATTTATTCCACCAAGGGCAGGGTTGCCTTGTACGTGCTGGGTCTTTATCGATCGGACCGCCATACTCTGTTGATCCGAAGATTCCGCTAGCGGCCTCACTCCGGTTGCTCGGACGTCATTTCGCCGGGCTAGCTTCCAGATGCACACGCCCCGCAATTCGTAATTCCGGAATTACAAACTCGGTGAATCCGTTGCGTTCTACGGGGACGAGAGACTCGCAACATTTACGGTCTGCTGTCTCGTAACGAATGGAAGCGAACGACCCTTTGACCTGCACTTGTACGCGCAGCGGCTCTTCTGCGTAGTTGACCAACTCGAGGACCTTCACCGGTCCGCCATGCTCCCGATAGGGCACCGCGATCGTCGTCAAGCCATTCCATAAACTCACCAGTACATTTTGCTTCCCGAGCAGCCGGCGGATGTCTTGGGCGAACATCTCCGGATCTGTGACAGGCTCCGCGAGCTCAAGCACTTTCCCGTTTCCAACGGGATAGGCCACCGCGTGCTCATTCAGCCGGACTGGTTCACGACTCTGCCATGGATAAGAACCATGGGCCTCCACCAGCACGACAACTTTGCCGCGAGTTGCAAGGTCGGTGATTTGCTCACTAGCTTCTCTGTCCGGCTTGGCGAACACGACCACCAAGTCGAAGCCTTCAAGGGCCGCCGCTTTCAAATCAGGCGTACGCAAAACCTTGAATGGGATATTGTGACGGGCCAGCAGATTCATCGCTTCGTCAGTTGGGTCGAGACCGTCGACCACAACTGCGACGCTGGCAGCGGCTTCCAACCGTTGCTCGCCCGTGTCTGAGTAAAACTTTCCGTAGGACCGCACCTGGTTCCACAGTGTCCAGGCCTCCGGATCATGATTGCTGAGAGCTTTCTGCAGGCGCTCATCCACCTCCAGAATTAAATCAGCATGAAAGGCGCCGGCCTCAGCCACCGCCAGCGAGTAATCCGCCGCTGTAAGCGCTGGTTGCTGGCCGGAGTCTGACAGCCCTCCCCACGAAAAGGTGTACAGCGGAACCTGCCCCGGCTGAGATCTCTGTTCAATCTTGACGAGAGCGAGGTTGGTATCAATCCACGGTTGAGCGGTGGGACTCGATACTTCAAGCACCGAGCCTCTCTTAATCAGCATACTGCCTCGCATCTGCGGCAGCTTCGCATCGGGGTTGAGCACCACGAATCTGAGCTTTGGGTGAGCCGATCGTAATTCTGGGAGAGCCTTCTCGAGCTGCGCGCGCTCGGATTGACGAACAGTCAGGATGATGCCTTCCAAGCCACTCGCGCCGGTTTCAGCTGCAGCTTCTGCCTGTTGTAGCGAAACTTTGACATACACCCGATAGCCTTTCCTGCGGGCCGCTTTCGCCTGCTGCGAAAAGCTGCCGTTCCAGGTGAGCACAAGGTCGTTCAAGCCGAGTTCCCTGGCTGGGGGCAAAGCGGAGTTTGTCCAATGAACGAACACGTTGCCCCAAGCGGACGCGGAGACTAGGACGAAAAACCATACGAGAATCGTGTAACCAATGTTCATGGAGTTTTGCCAACCCTGATCGGACTCGATAAGCCTTTGCCCAACAGAATCTGCGGACCGCCATTCACTGTTTCCACTTGTGCCTCAGGAGAAATCCAAATCGCAGAGACATCTGGCATATTCTTGATCAACGCCTTGCCCTTCGTCGGACCGAGCAGCAGCAAGGTGGTCGACAGCGCGTCCGATTCCGTCGCGGTTCTTGAAACCGCGCTGACCGCGAACATCGTTCTCAGGGGCATTCCTGTATCCGGATCAACGATATGGCCGGCTGAATCGCTTCCTAGCAAACTAGGCGCCGTCTGCTCCGATGTGGATACGCTTCCATCTTTGAGCATGACCTGCGGATCTAACTTGTTCGAGGGATCTCTCAAGCGTACGAGCCAGGCTGTCTCGCCAGGAGGAGACCCCATCGCGAAAATCGTGCTTCCTCCGGCGTTGATTAAAGCATCGCGGATTCCCAGGGAGTGCAAGACGTCTGCAGCCCGGTCTACGGCGTAGCCTTTGCCAATGGCGCCCAAGTCCAACCGCAAACAGGATGAGCGAAAACTGATCTGGTCCGGAGGAATTAATTCGATCTTCTCGTAGCCGACACAACCTCGAAGTTCTTCTCGCTGCGCCTGCGACGGCATGCCTTCGCCGCGGATCGCGGCTTTCCACAAATTCACCAAAGGCGCGACGGAGATGTCAAACTTTCCATCCGAAAGCTCAGAAAACTTCACGGCCTGGTCGATGACGCGGTATAAATCGGACGGGACCCTTACTGCCTGAAAGTGAGCTGAGCGGTTCAAGGTACTCAGGGCGCTGTCTGGTTTGTAGTCGCTCAGCAGATCATCGAGGCGGACGATCTCCTGAAACGCCTTCTCGATCGCATTGGAGGCATGTTCAGAGGATTGGTCATAGGCAGCGATTTCGAAAACCGTGCCCATGATGTACTTCTTTTTGTAGACAAGAACATGATTTTCTGAACTCTGGACGACAGAAGCGATTAAGAAGAAGGCAATCAGCGCTGCCACTGGTCGCTTATCGCAGCGCATAAACCTCACTGCTCAGGCTTGTTAGATAGATAGTGTCGCCAGCGAGTACGGGAACCGACTGGATTGCCCCGGCCAGAGCAGCTCTCCACACCACATTGCCGGTCGCGCTGTCCAGAGAAAATGTGCCTCCTGCTTGAATACAGACAACACCATCGCCGAACACTGGAGGCGCGGTCACCACTTCGCCCACGCCGGTTTTCCAGCGCAAGCGGCCGGTCTGAGTCTCCAGTGCATAGAGAAAGCCGTCCTTGCTGCCGATGACTGCCATGTCGCCCGAAACTGCCGGTGAAGACGCGATGCCTAATCCGGTCTCATACTTCCAGCGGACCTCTCCGGTGCTGGTGTTCAGCGCATAAAACCAGAAATCTTCAGAGCCGATCAGAACCAGGTCGCCAGCTACGGCGGGTGACGAGTCGATACCGTTGCCGGTGAGAGTACTCCACAATATTTTTCCGGAAGAGGCGTCGAGACTATACACCTTGCCGTCTCCGCAGCCTACGTAGAGCTGATGCTCGGCAGCATAAATCGTGGAGTAAATTCTACCGGCAAGTTCCTGGACCCAGCGAGTCCGCCCGCTCGCTGCGTCAACTGCGTAAACCCGCGCGTCAGCGCTTCCGAAAAAGACAACGCCACTGCGAACCACAGGAGAAGCCCAGACTTCGGCTTCGGTCGGCGCTTCCCACAGCTTGCTGCCGGCATGCCGATCAACTGCGTACACTTTCCCGTCATCGCATCCGAACAGTATTCGATCTCCGGAAAGCGAAGGCGTGGAATGAACCTGGCCCGCCGCCTGAAATTTCCATTTTGATGTGCCGGTGACTACGTCGATGGCGTGTAGAACCCCGTTGACCGACGTGACATATAAAACCCCATCGTCCAGTATCGGCGCGGAACGCACCGAGCTGCCGGTGCGCAGTCGCCAAACCGCGCCTTCCGGCGACCGTGCTGGATGTTGCCCTTGCCCTCCCGTGCGGGCGTTGTCTTTAAGGAGCGTGGGCCAGTCGTCTGGAGTCTTGGGCTTGGCTGTTTCCTTGATCGTCATCATCATTTCAGGCCAAGAGAGGACGGTGATCGATCTGCTTCAGGTCAGCGACGCCAAGGCCAAGTTTCCCAGCCGCTGCGATATGTCCTGGCTGACGGAAAAACAAGTTTTTCGAGGCGTCGTGAAAAAACTCATCGTTATTCGTTGTGATGCTGTTTGCATCGTGTTGCCACAAGGACGGTGCGCCCCGTTCGACGCGCTTCTTTTCAATGGCCTCCAGTTCGATAGTGTCGAGAGCGACGGGATCCGTTGCCACCAGAAGAATGCCGGGTTGATCGATGAAATCCTGGACTTGGGTTAGCGGCCCGCCGTGCCATACCTGCCGCATGCCGTCCATAATATGCAGCACAGCTTTCGAACGTAAGGGTTCGACCGTGCACATCAGTCCGATCAGCGGGTTGGTAAAGGAATAGGGCGCTCGATGGGAGCGCGCCACATTGTTAAATGTGCCGTACGCGAGGTTCTTGAGAGCTCCAGTGACCCCCGCTGCCGAGTGGTCCTTCATCGTCGGCACGTTGATAATCTTCGTGACTACCTGAGCCACAATATTTGCCATGTAGGAGCGAGTTTCCCACTCGCCGAAAAAGTTGGCAGCACAATAGAGATTAGGATCGTAGCCGGAAGAATCCACGAAAGCGTCCTGAATGCCTACAATGCGAACGCCTGGTGGCAACAGTGTTTGATAGCTGCCGATGTCCATTTCGTACGAATAGCGGTCATAGATCAGGATGCTGCGCACGGGAACACCCGCAGACTGAACTGCGCCGATGATCTCGCGCAGAATCTCGGGAGAGGAGCAGCACGCGGGAGCACCCGATGGGTTGATCTTGATTCCAACAATGTCGTTGGGTTCAACAAATTTTGCCCACGCCGCCTGCGCGGACTTTTCTCCCGTTAACTCTGTCATCGCGTGCTCCAGCATATGGCGCACAATCGGCTGGGAAATGCGATTACGTACGATAGCGTTCGGGTCGCGGACCTCGATCACTCGGCCGGGAAACAGTCCCGGCATGCCCAGCGGGGAGGCTTTGTAGTCGGGCAGGCCGTGGAGTTCGATGGGCGGCACCTCCGCTGGAGGCACGTCCGCTCGCACCATCGGATTGAGCCCCTCCATCAGCAGCGAGGCGCTTCCAATGCAACCGGCCTTGACGAAAGTACGGCGATCCATGAGTCGATCCCCCGATCCAGAGTCGGCAGCATCTCGGATCGATGCGAAAAATCCCGATCAGATTACGATAGCGCGATCTTCTTTACAACCACGGCCGGACTAACCTCGCCGGAATGGTGACAATCTCATTCGCAATGGATACACTTTCGCTTCAACCGAACAAGAGAAAACCCTATGCACAACTGGATTAAGACGTCGCTCGCAAGCATTACCGTCATTGCAATTGCAATTGCAATCGGATCGCCTGTCGTGATTTTTGCTCAGACGATGCGCTACGACCTGCTGTTAAAGAACGGCCATGTGATTGACCCTGCCAATCACATCGATGAAGTACGAGACGTCGGCGTGCTCCAGGGCAAGATCGCGGCTGTCGAAAAAAATATTCCGGCTGACCAGGCCGGGAAAGTTGTGGATGTCTCGAACCTCTATGTAACGCCCGGGCTCATTGATATTCACTACCACGTGGGGCATGGCGGAGCGCCGCTAAACTGGTTCGCGCCCGACGCGCGAGTTCATGCTTTGCCACTTGGAATTCCGGCCGATCTGGCGTTGCAGTCCGGTGTGACCACCATCGTGGATGCGGGTACCGCCGGTGCGGAAACGTTCCTTCAGGAAAAAGAAGAGGTCATTGACCGCGCCAGAGTGCGCGTGCTGGCTTTTCTGAACATCGTGGCCAATGGCATGAACGGTGGGCTTGAGCAAAGTGTGGACCAGATGGAGGTGAAGCTTTGTGTCGACACGATCAAGAAATATCCCGACCTTATTGTGGGAGTAAAAACTGCCCATTACTGGACCCGGGAGCCTTGGGATGGAGAACACGTGCCTTGGGCTGCGGTTGACCGTGCCATTGAATGCGGCATTCTCACAAATAGTCCGGTCATGTTCGATTTCTGGCCGCGGCCTGAAAGAACGTACGAGGAGTTGATTTTGAAGAAAATGCGGCCGGGCGATATCCACACCCATGTCTTCGCCCAGCAATTTCCCATTATTCTTCCCGACGGCAAGCTCAATCCCGCCCTGGCAGAAGCCCGTACCCGTGGCGTGATATTCGATGTGGGACATGGGGCCGGCAGCTTCTGGTTTCGCAATGCGGTTCCCGCCGCGAAACAGGGATTCATTCCTGATTCCATCTCTACCGATTTGCACACGGGCGACTATCTGACTGTCAGTATGAACAATGTGATGTCGAAATTCCTGGCCATGGGAGTGCCGTTGGAGGATGTCATTCGCCGATCCACGGTCAATCCGGCAAGGGAGATTCACCGGCAGGACCTGGGGACGTTGTCGATCGGCCAGGATGCGGACATTGCCGTCCTGGAACTGACCCACGGCAAATTCAGTTACATTGATTGCGGCGTCGCCAAAATGGATGCGAATGTACGATTGATGGCCCGGATGACGATCCGTGCGGGGCGAATTTCGTACGACCCTTCCGGTCTCAGCATGGTCGAGTGGGAAAAAGCGCGTCCGCAGTATTTCACAATTCCCGATCGCAGTGAGTCGTTGCCGGCCAGAGCGGACGATTATCCGCGCGACTGAACATAGTCAGTTTCGCATGCTTGGCGAAATGACTACGACGGTCGTCCGACAATGTGCTGCAGTTCCAACTGATCCTTTCCTTCCTCGATCAGATAGAATTTGTCGGCTTCGACATCGCGAAAGGTTTGCCGCTGCCCGCTAGGCCAGGTTATCTCGATCGTTTTAGCGCGCTTCTCCTTGCCAAGGCCGAAATTTGCGCGCAGATCGCTCTGCGAAAGATAACTGCCACCCCCGGCAATCTCGCGAATCTGTGACATCGGGCCGCTGACAACGTGGATGCGGGCACCCATCGCATCCCGATTACTCTTCTTCCCCACCAACTTCAAATTCAGAAAGTGATTGCCATTGCCGCCGCTGTTTAAGAGGACAAGCGGCGAATCTCCGTTGTTTGCCACGACTACATCCATGAACCCGTCGTTGTCGAGATCGGCGAAAGCTACTCCGCGACCGACGTAGGGAGTATCAAATCCCGTACCGCTGAGCTTGCTGACCTCGACGAACTTGCCATTGCCTTCGTTGTGGAACAGAGAATTCGTCTGTCTGTAATGGGTTCCGGGCGTAGCCTGCTCCACCTCCGGGTAGACATGACCATTGGCGATGAAAATATCCAGCCAGCCATCGTTGTCGTAATCGAAAAATCCCCCGCCGAAACTGAGAACTTCCCGTGTCGGCCGCGTTATACCCGCCTCTTCACTGACCTCGTCGAAAAATCCCTTTCCGTCGTTGTGCCAAAGATGGTCGGAGGAACGCTGAAAATCCGATATATAAAGGTCGAGCAGCCCATCGTTGTCATAATCCCCCAGAGACATGCACATCGCAGCCATGACCGTGCCCCGCGCCGTTACAGCCATGCCGGTGGTCAGGCCGATCTCTTTAAAGGTTCCGTTGCGTTCATTGTGGTAGAGATAAGCATTCAGGCCATCGTTGGCTACGAACAAGTCAGGCCAGCCATCATTGTCATAATCTGCGGCCGCGACTGAGAGGTTCTTACCTTGCGGCTGGTATACGCCCGCCGCCTGGGTCACGTTGCTGAACGTGCCGTCGCGGTTGTTGTGGTAAAGCGCGTCGAGACTTCCCCGATACTCGCTTGGAGCACAACTGCTAAGTATGTCGCCCAACTTGCAGTAACGCTTGTCGCCGAGGGTAACGTAGCTGCCAACATACAGATCCAGCCAGCCGTCCCGATCGTAATCAAAAAATGTAGCGCCTGAGTGAAATGCGCCCGATTCCATACCGCCAACCCCAGCCTTGTCGGTGACATCGGTGAATGTTCCGTTGCCGTTGTTGTGGTATAAGACATTCTTGCCATACTGAGTTACAAAGAGATCGGGAAAGCCGTCGTTATCAAAATCTCCCCACACGCAGCCCAGGCCGTAACCGGTTCCGGGCACGCCGGCTTTTTCCGTTACATCTGTAAACGTACCGTCATGGTTGTTGTGATAAAGCGCATTTGCGACTGAAATGCCGCGGCCGTAGAGGTCTCTGCCATTCACAAAGTAAATATCCTGCCAGCCATCCCCATCGAAATCACCGACGCAGACTCCCGGACCGAATTCCTCTCGATTAATCGAAACGCCGTCGTTCCCTTTGAAGTGCTTGAACTTAATGCCGGCCGCTGCAGTCACGTTTGTGAACTGGATTGGAGCGATAGACGCGTTCTGTGCAGTTGATTTTGAGACGAAGATTGAACAGATCGCAGTAAACGAACACATCAACGTTCGAACAAAATCCGCCCTGATCAGCCTGGTCCGATGCTCACAACCTCTACTGGAATGCTGGGACATGGTTCAGTTGGCGGTCTCGGCTTGCTTCTTTTGCAGCATTGTAATGTATTTCACGCGGATCCATTTGCCGCTGGCTGTGGTGTGCCTCACAACACCCACGACTCCACCTCCACGGCATAGCGCAGCTTGGGGCTTGTATCATGAGGACCTGTTCGAACCAATTACTGCTTGGAGGCCCGGGGGCCCGATCATGAATATCAAGTCAAGATGCAACGGATGGGCGAGCAAGGCGCGTAGCTCCAGCATTACCACATTCCTGAGCATCTTTTGTTTGAGCATGTCTCTCACGGCACAGGAAACGGCTCCCCAGATGCCGATGCAGGCGAACTATGAAGACGGCGCTGAATTCCGATGGTTGAACAAGAAAGTCCTCGATTCGCGTGTGCTGGATAGCATGGAGGACCTTTCGACCTGGTCGTTCGCCGGCGCGGGAGAGATGAGTTTAACCGACGTCCACGCCAAAGATGGCCGGCATTCTCTGCGAATCCGTTCTACTACCAACGTTGCCCAAATTGACGGCAGCGGGGAGTGGGAAGATCTTGTGGCGACCAGAAAATTTCCCGGCGAAGACTGGAGCCGGTACAACCGCATCTCTCTCTGGGTTTTTGCGGATGTCATCGGTGCGCCCGCCATCTCGTGTTCTCTGGTCGTCCACAATGACGGCTCCCATAAGTTGCCGGACCGGTACAACGATGGCCGCCACGAGTCGATTCTCCTTAAGAATCACACGTGGAACCATGTCGTCTGGGAAATCGCTCCACTCGACCGCGATCGCATCACGGCGCTGGACTTTGCCTATAGCCTTCCCAAGAAATTTCCCGACCCGGGAGACCAGACAATCTTAGACATCGACCAGCTGGAATTGCAGAGTGTAGTGGCCGATCACGTGGAAGGTTGGGATGTTGCCCCGGGGAAGATTGCTTTCAGCGACAGTGGATACACAACCGGTTCCTCGAAGTCCGCAATCGCGAGTGATCTCACCGCCCAGGAGTTCTCTGTGGTCGATCCACGGAGCGGCCAAATCGTTCTGACAAAACCGGTCCAGCGGACGACTGCTCCGTTAGGCAACTATCAAGTGCTGGACTTTTCCGAAGTCCACAAGCCCGGCACCTACGTGATCAAAGCCGGGGATACGCAGACTCACCCTTTCCGCATTGGAGATGACGCTTGGCTCGACAGTATCTGGAAAGCGATAAACTTTATGTACAGCGAGCGATGCGGAACGGACATCCCAGGCATCCATGGCAGGTGCCATCAGGATATCTACACGATTCATGACGATAAGCGAATTGTGGTCAATGGTGGATACCACGATGCCGGAGATCTTTCTGCGACGGGAAATACACCCGGAATGGTGTATGCGCTCTTGTCGCTCGCCGACAATCTGAAGCGGCAAGGTGAAAACCCGGTTCTCTCTAATCGTCTGCTGGAAGAAGCGCGCTGGGGCTTGAATTGGGTGCTCAAAACACGATTTGGCGATGGCTATCGGAGTACCGGCCAATTGGTCAGCTATTGGACCGATGGCATTATGGGCACGGCAGATGATCGCTTCGGCCAAGCCGTCAATAATCCGGAATGGAACTTTCGGGTGAGCGGAGTAGAAGCACTGGCTGCCCGCATACTAAAAGACAGCGACCCGGAACTGGCGAACCGTAGCTTGGTCATTGCTGAAGAAGACTGGAAATATGCCGTCGAAGGTCTGAAGACCGCAGCTCCACTCGCTGAAGTCTATGGGGCACAGGATGAGTTGGAGCGAATATCATTCGGCGTTGTTGCCTCGGTCGAGCTTTACCTGGCGACTGGAGACGATCGTTACGCACAAGAAGCCATTGTCCTGGGTGATCTGGTGCTCTCTTCTCAGGAGCAAACTCAGCAGCCCTGGACGATTCCGTTGACCGGTTACTTCTACACCAGCCCGAAGCGAGACAATCTCTTTCATCGTTTTCACATCGGCCAGGAGCAAGAGCCGATCATCGCGCTCATCCGTCTGTGCGAAGCCTTCCCCGATCATGAGAAGTGGATGAAGTGGTATTCGGCGGTAGTCTTGCACTCACAGTATTATCTGAAGCCGGCCGCCACCGTCGACGAACCTTATTCGGTTTTACCGGCGGCCGTGTATCGCGAGAGCGAAGCGCGTCTTATTCCCGAATCCAAGAATTGGACCCCACTTCGAGCGGCGGATCGCGACGCCTATGTGGAAGAAGTGCGCCGCGGAATTCCGCTCGGTGACGGCAATTATCTGCGTCGATTCCCAGTCTGGTTTGATTTTCGTGGTAACTCCAGCGTTCTGCTTTCGGAAGCCAAGGCACTCTCGGCGGCAGGCCGGTTGCGAGGCGATCTCGCAGCCGAAGACCTGGCTCAAAAACAGGCGCAATGGTTCGTCGGCCGCAATCCTTTCGCCGCCAGTGTGATGTACGGCGAGGGGTACGACTGGACGCCGTTGTACAGCGTGCGTTCCGGCCAAATGGTTGGCGCGCTCCCTGTCGGCATTGAGACCAAAGGCTTCGCTGACGCCCCATACTGGCCCACCCAGATTTGCTGGACCTATAAAGAGGTGTGGACCCAACCCGTGGGCCAGTGGATATGGCTGATGGAAGATATCAGTGTTCCAGCCACGGTACGGGGAACGGCAAATCCTGCAAGCCACGAACCCGTTGAGTTCCTCGAACAAAAGAGCGGTCAGGTGACAACGGCAACTTCGAGTCCTGACGGCGAATTCAATATACATTTGCCGGAAGGTCACTACGTTATACGGCAGGGCTCAGTACACACGAGTGTTACCGTCCTTCCGGGCGGCTTCTATGATGTCGACTTGCGTCCGGACCGCGTCCTCGAGTTCAAAGTCATATC
>Ga0207039_1084_pt1 | contig 21323 bp, 19 predicted proteins | sample Alteio_BWMinCont_74_FD_153264 | JGI IMG/M metagenome (GOLD analysis project Ga0207039, IMG submission 153264) | Enriched cells from forest soil in Barre Woods Harvard Forest LTER site, Petersham, Massachusetts, United States -... | ecosystem: Environmental > Terrestrial > Soil > Temperate forest >... | reverse complement strand
GCGATACGCACGACTTCTCTGATAAAGAAGGGCTAAGAATACGAGCAGGCAATGCTGGCAATGTTATAGTGACTGCTTCCGGTAAAACCGCCGAACTTGGTGCAGCGGGCAAGATTGCTGAAAAAATATTTTCCAACAATAAAGTTAGTAAAGTAACAGAAGATCAAGCAGCGGAAAGCACAGGCGAGGGGACGGTTAGCAAAACTATTTCTTCTACTACTACTGAGCAAAAAACAAACAGCACCAAAAAGCCTAGCGGTGAAACCACGATTGCCAAAAAGCCTGCGAGTGAGACAGCAATTGCTAAAAAGCCGACAGTTGAACATACGCCATCATCCAAACCCCGCCCGTCTAAAGAAAATTTGCCTGTTCAGCAAGCTGCAACACCTAATTCCGAATCTAATAATCAAAATTCTAATAATAAGGCTATTGATGTGCCTTATCGTTATTCAGAGTAGCCAATCTTTGCATGGACGAAGAGCATTCACATGCGTCTGTCGATTATGAATCTATACCGAATAGATCTAATTGGGGTGAAGAGGAAGCTCCTGTCGTTGAGGCAATAAATAAGGTTGTTGACGGAGGCATCTGGCTAAATTTGGCAGCCGGCGACGGCCGTTTTAATAATAATTTGCTTGCTCGCGCTGCAAAAGTTATTGCTGCAGATAATGATGAAAGGGCGCTCAATAAGCTTCTTAGGCTCGCTCCTGTCGAGCTAAAGAATCGTCTCGAGATCGAAATTTTTAATATTACCGCCCCATTGCCTTACCCAGACTCTTGCTTTGATGGATGTTTTTGCACGGCTACTCTTTATATATTTGAGCCAGCTTCCGTCAAGTTTATGGTGTCAGAGATAATCAGGGTAGGACGTCCTGGCAGTGCGATTATTGTTGACTTTCGCACTGATATTCGCCGAGTATTACCTGACGGGACCTTATACATTTATCCAGAAGAATATTCTTATAACATGTGCGAAGGAAGAACTCTAATCGAACAATGTTTTGCCGGACAATCTTATGAAATCTCTCGCTATGAAAAATTACCGGCGCCTAGAACTATAGGAACAATTTCTTATATTTATGAAAGCCAGTGTTTGCTCATAACAGCTAGAGTAAAAAAGTAATTGTAATCTTTGTTTATAATCAAGTAGGCAAATCTGGATGTCAGTAGTATGGTAATATGCTTCTTGATTGTTATGGAGCCCACATTTTCATGCGACCCAAAATAGGTATTGTTTCTTTAGGTTGCCCTAAAAATACTGCTGATACTGAAGTGATGTTAGGACTGCTTAATGAAGCTGGTTTTCCTGTTACCTTTGATGAGCAAGAGGCAGATATCTGTCTCATTAACACTTGTTCTTTTATTGGAGAAGCAAGAAAAGAATCTGTCCGTACCTTAGTTGAATTAGCGCAGGCAGGTAAAGAACTGGTCATTGCTGGTTGTATGGCTCAGCATTACAAACAAGATTTACTAGACGAGATTCCTGAAGCTCGTGCCCTAATTGGTACCGGAGATATTCATAAAGTGGTAGAAGTAATCACTTCTATAGCTCAAGATAAGCAGATACGGATCAATGCCGTTAGTGAAAAGCCTACTTACATTACTGAAGACTTATTACCGCGCTTATCAACAAACTTAGGTCCCTTTGCTTATTTAAAAATTGCAGAAGGCTGTAATCACGCATGTAGTTTTTGTATTATTCCTCAGCTGCGCGGTAAATTCCGATCACGCTCTATAGAGTCATTAGTTGCCGAAGCAAAAATGCTTGTCACTAATGGCGCAAAAGAGATCATCCTAGTTTCTCAAGATACTACTTATTATGGCTTAGACATTTATCAACGCCAAGCATTGCCTGAACTACTTGAAGCATTGCATGAGATAGAAGATCTGCAGTGGATAAGGATTATGTATGCCTATCCCACAGAAGTAAACGAATCACTTCTACAAACAATTGCCAAATTGCCTAAGGTGGTTAAGTACATTGACATTCCGCTTCAACACAGTCATCCACAAATTCTTTCCCAAATGGCTAGACCACTTAATCCTGAAAAAGTAGTGGAAAAAATTCGTAAATATGTTCCGGACGTACGCATCAGGACTACTTTTATTGTGGGATTTCCGGGTGAAACAGAAGAACATTTTGAGCACTTGTTAGCATTTATAAAAACGCATCGCTTTGATCGCTTAGGTGTATTCACTTATTCGCGTGAAATTGAAGTTCCCAGCGGTCATATGGAAAATCAAATCAAAGAATCGGTAAAAAAATCTCGCCGCTCGGTACTTATGAAAGCACAACACGAAATTGCTACAGAGCTTAATGCCAAAATTGTTGGTGATATCATCTCTGTATTGATCGAAGAATATGATGGCGAGCGCGATTTATATAAAGGACGTTCAGCCTGGGATGCTCCCCAAATAGATAATCAAGTTTATGTCAAAGACAGAGAAAGTACAGTAAGCATAGGTGACATCGTAGCAGTAAAAATTGATCAAGCCGATACTTATGATCTTTTTGGTCAGCCAATAAATGCCGTAATCGCATCAGTAATGGAAACAAATTTGAGTCTGACAAAATAAGTAACTTAGCTTGACTTTTTCGAACACCCAACCAATTATCTTTCTCAACTACTTCCCGTTCGTGTATCGAGTTTGATGTTTTGAATACTAGGCATCACGTACACATATAATAAGCTGAAAAATGGGAGCGCTAGCAGAACAGTCGCTAGAGTGACTTCTGTGCTAAAAGTAGGCCAACCATATTTCCATAATTCCGCAGCTAGAGTGCATGTGTAACCGAGCCAAACAGACATAAATAAACTTAGTACATTGCGGTTAAAAGCCTTGGTCACAATAAACCACAAAATGGTTAAACTGATAAGTCCAGATATAAGTCCAACAAAAAAGTCTTGCCAATAGCGAGTACTCAAACTGGTCAGCACGTAAACTAATAAGCCCGATCCTAGAATTCGCCAATAAGTGGTTAGGCGTAAGTATCTGCCTAGAGCAATTACTAATCCTAATAATAATGGCTCTGATATCAATTGAAATAACAAGTTGGTTCCAATAGCTAGAGGACCAAAGAAAGAATTGGTAATACCACCTATATAATCAGAGGGTTTGGAGGCAACAATCTCATGAGCAAAATATAAATTGAGAACACGGTTTAAGAGCACACATAGCCATGAAGCAGTTAATATTGCACAACTTAGAACGATGGAATCCAGAATCATTTCTCTATAGACTTTTAAAGAGAGATGTTTGCTGAAATTAATGAAAGTTTCGTACAAGACTGTTTTAACTCTGAGCTTAATTGTTTCAGCACTTCCAGCTAAAACAATGGCAATGCCAAATACGCTGGCTCCAAACAGGAATAACATGCCCAATAAACCACCTATTGCAGAAATTACATAGAAGATATTTAGCGGGACAGTATTTCGATAATAATTAAAAAATGTATTGAGGCTATTGAGGCTACTGATCGTATTGCAGAATAAAATAACACTGCCCAACATCAGCGCATAGCGCCAACGTACTTTGTTCGACCTAAAAAGAAAAACTATCCAGTAGATAAATGCCAAAGCGGCTATTATAGAAGTAACGATGCTGACAATCGAAAAAATTTCTTCTCTGGATGTGCGTTTGGTTCTCTCCCACTTCCACTTATCCGGTAAATCCCAATTCCAGAAACTGTCTGAAGCGACATCCCCTACGACATTTATGCCAACTTTGAATTCAGCATCCTTTACCTTGTACTTGGGTACTCTAAAAGTGAACGTATAGTCAGTACGATGCTTCTTTTTATCCACCGAGACATCGTCTAACTCGAATGGATTTAACTCGGGATCTTGTTTTAGAAAATTTTCTGCAATAACTCGAGCGTCTTTTTCACTAATTGATGCCCCTGATTCATCTTCCCCTCTCTCTATAGTAAATCCAGATAGTCGTCCTGTTTCATCAATATCGCAAGAATATTCTGTAGACACTAAAGGCTTTACAAATTTCACATTCCAAGTAAATGAATTAGTCACGTCACGCACGATTTTTTTTGTTTTTGCATAGCCAATTTGTTCAAACATGTACTGAATTTCTTCGTGTCCAGGAATGTTGTCATCTAATTGTGTGCCGACCATATAGCCGTTTAAATCGAAATGTTTACTTATTAGGTAAGCGCGTGCTTTGTCTACAGCTTGTTGCCTAGTGACGTGTAGTGGTTTAGCGTCAACACCGATAGCCGCGAAATTTTTCTTACTAGCAAAAAATAAAGTCAAACCTAGTAGGCTAAAAACTATCAGAGCCCAACGCGTGAATTTTAACAAAGGTTGATACTTAGTAATCGGATCTAGGCTTGATATTTCGGACCCTGTTGAGCTTGTCTCAGGACAAATAATTGTTTTATTGCTTAATGACTCTTCGCTAACTTGTGATTTTTTACCGACGAAAAAGCTGCATATAATGGCCACTAATACAGGCAAAAATGGTAGAACCGACGACAGTTTTAAATATGTTGGAGCAGAAAATAAAGGTGTGACACAGGCAAAAGCGTCAAAGCAATAGTGTGCCACGAAGCAAGCTAAAAACCCAAACCGACTGATTAGCCAGCCTTCTAGCATTCCTTCTATAGTCAGTTCTAATCCTCTGGCGTAACATGGTTGTTGCGGATAAGTGCTGTGCATAAAACCCCATGCAGCTGCTTGTAAAATATTTGCCAACCAAAATCTGCGGACAACAAATTTGGTTAAGCCAAGCATCAAAACACGGTATAAAATCTCTTCGTTGCTGGAGGCAAACGCTCCTAAGTTTATTGCGCCTATCCAGGGGCAATATGTACTTAAAGCCTGATAATTATCTACTTCTATAGGACACCAGAAATGAAAATTTTTGCCAAACCAATAATATAAAATTTGATAGCCCAGCATTACACCAAACCAACACAGTCCGATCATCAATCCAATGCGTAATTCGCGGCTGCCTAGACCAGCTTGGGTAAATATGTTTTCTAGAGCAAGCTTCTCAGGAAACAGTCTGCGATAAACAATTTCTCCTGCACCGGACATAATGGCAACTGAAATTGCCAAGAAGGGCGCGTACAATATTGGATAAATAATTGATTGGAGAATAAATACTTTATAAGAGGTATCTGGAGAATAATTAGCTAATAAAACAGGGAAATTGTTATAACTCTCGGCCATAAAAATCAAGGTCAAAATGCTTGTTGCCCCTATGACAAATCGCCAACGAATATTTTTTCTAGTTAGTCCCTGTAAAAAAATGAATGCAGCCATTGGATATAGAGAAAAGAAAAAAACAGAGGCAATCGCTTCCAAAAGCAAGTTTTTGGTTCGCACAGTAGCATAGTTTCTGTCCCAAGTTTCTGGACGTTTGAGATAGTGGTCGAAGCCTTTAAAAGTATTGCCAGCTAGTTCAACATCGCTTCGTAGCTTTGCGCCATGCCATTCAAGCTTTTGATATTCCCATGTAAATTTATAGTCAGTACGATTGATTTGTGCTGTCGTTACGTCAGTGACTAATTTACAGTCTGTCTCATTCCAGCCCGTAATTTCGTTTACAAATGCAAATGCCTTTTTTTGCGCTTCTATATGATTAATAGATGGAATTTTTTTATCATTGGCCATGGTATATGCAAATGCCACCAGCGTGCCAGCAGGACTTATTTGCGTTTCCATCGTTTCTTGGTCAAATGGTTTACGAAATTTACAATCCCAATAAAAAATGGGGATTTGTTTACGGGTAAGTTCATCCGCTTGCGCATTCCCCAACTCATAGCCAAGAAAAGTATTAGAGTTGTCATCGTCATCAAAGACAATCGATTTGACCATCGGTTGTTTAACGTAGTCAAGCCTTTTAGCCCAATTCTCTGCAATGCTCAGAATTTCTTTTTTGTCGATGCTTAGATCTATCGATGAAGTTGGGAATACAGTTTTTTCTTTTTCTTTAAAGAGCCAAAGACCAGCTAAGCCTAAAATCAAAAGTAGAACAAGAATCGTGCCATCTTTGTTCAGTAAATTTTTAGCAATGCGCATTAATTGAAGATTTCTAGATGTTGATTTGTACGTACCGAAACTAAAATACCCGTCATTTTTAGCCCTTAAACTAAGTTAGCATATTAGCAGCTTCTAGTTAAATTCTGTGCTTGTTTAGATAGATCATTTGATTCTCTAAATAGATTACTAGCCATGATCAGATGGTTGTAGTCATAATTAACACAAAAACGCTTTAACTCTTCAAGACCATCAGCTGCTTGCGCTATGGAATGTCTCATCATCAATTCGGCTGCTGACAATGAACTGGGAGCAGCATGTTTAGTCATAGTTTGTGAAGCTTGACGAAGAGTAGATTCAATCTCATTGCTGTAATTTTCAAATTCTCCAACCAGTTTTTCGTCATAAATATCTTGTGACAATTGCAAAAGTTCTTTCTTATAACTTGATAGGATACGGCCCACCTTATGACGCACTGGTTGAAATATTTGTTTCAAGTATTGTGCTCTTATCTCTTCGCTGTTCTCAATTGGAAACTGAATGACCTTTCCTCTACCATTCGCACCAATTAATGAATCGTAAGCTGCTCGGGTGGACTTATCCTTCAATGTTTCGTATGCTTCATTGAGTTTTGCCATTCTTTCATTGGCTTTTGCTTGTTCAGATGCGCTTTGTTTTTTATGTCCAATATCGGGATGAATGTTTTTGACCAGACGACGATAAGCACGTTTTATCTCCAAGCTACTTACAGCTGGTTGTAAGCCTAGAACTTGATAATATGTATAGTTGTGGGAAGACACCGCTAGTTAAAACCCAAGTTTATTATTTCTTTCATTTTATCGGTTGCAGCAAGCTTAGTCATATAAATTCTCTGCCCAGAGGCTAAAGTAATACATGAATTGTCCATTTTGTAATTATCAAGACAGTCGTGTATTAGAGTCGCGCTTAAGTCAGGAAAATTCCATACGTCGGCGCAGGGAATGTGAAGAGTGTGGAAAGCGATTTACCACTTACGAACGTTTAGAAGCCATGCAAACGCTTGTCGTCAAACGTTCTGGCAGGCGAGAACCTTATTCACGAGAAAAATTCCGGGCAGGCATTGTACGAGCGGCTATAAAGACAACAATTACAGCCGATCAAATTGAGGAGTTGGTCGACGCAGTCGAAAATGAGTTAGTTGCTCTCAATAAACAAGAAGTAAAGGCTAGTTTCCTGGGTGATTTGGCTCTAGCCCGGCTAAAAGATTTAGATCAAGTTGCTTATGTCCGTTTTGCTTCAGTTTATAGACAATTTAAGTCTATTAAAGATTTTATTGAAGAATTGAAGATTTTGCAGCAAGAATAAGCATTTATTGATGACATTCATTAAGCAAGAATGATCATATTGCTTTGCCTTTTGTGCTCTATGTTATTATTACAAGCCTTTATTGTGTCGACTCCGAAGAGATTTAGCCATGAACCAACTTATTGCCGAAATTGAAGCCCCTTTATTGAAAAAGAATTTGCCTTCCCTAGAAGTGGGTGATACTGTCAAAGTATTTGTCAAAATTAAAGAGGGCGGCAAAGAGCGAACCCAAGGTTATGAAGGGGTTGTCATTAAGCAAAGAGGCAGTGGTTTGAGCAAGACAATTACTGTTCGCAGAGTCTTCCAAGGCGTGGGTATCGAAAGAGTTTTTCTTTTACATTCTCCACGAGTAGAAAAGGTTACTATTCAGCGCAAAGGTCATGTGCGCAGAGCCAAACTTTATTATTTACGTAAACGGTCTGGCAAAGCTACACGTATACGTGAACAAGCCCAAGAAAAGACTGCTGCTCAACAAGCGCAAGCTCAAAGTCAAGCTCCAGCTCCAGCTTCGGCTTAAACGACGGTTTTTAGCTAGTTTGTGCCACTCTTAAGTCGCTCTAAGGCTTAGTGAGCATAAATTATGCCATTGTAAAGTAATGAATAGACACTCCAAAGCTACACCCATCTCCAATTGGCATATTATTCGAGAACAAATCAAATACGTAGACTTACTTATTGAAGTTTGTGACGCCAGAGCACCTTTTTCTAGCCGGCATCCCAAAACAAAGGAGATTTTTGTCAATAAACCAACACTATTAGTCTTAAATAAGGCTGATTTAGCTGATAAAAAGTTGTTGTTAGAAAGCGTCAATCAGTTTAGTCAATCCGCTTATGAAAAAGCTTTGCCGTTATCATTGAAAACTAAGACCAACAAACAAGGTGTTTTGCACTTAATAAAGTCATTAACTGAAGCTAAGCGCGCTGCATCGATAAAAAAGGGCATTAATATACCAGTTACGCGCATTTGTGTAATCGGTATGCCGAATGTAGGCAAATCAAGCCTAATCAATTGGCTTTGCGGTCGCAGGCAGGCAAAAGTAGGCGATAAGCCTGGCATAACTAGAGGACCCCAGTGGATTAAGATAGGCTTAGGCCTTGAATTGCTTGATACACCAGGTATTTTGCCAAGAGAAAATCTAGATAAAAAAACAGTAGAGAAATTGGCCATTCTCAATCTGATTACGGGCAGTCCGATAGACGAAGAAAGTTTGGCTAATGAAATATTGAATTTTTTGTCAGCAAGTTATCCAACGGCTATCAAAGAATATCTGCATGCAGAAGACATGAACGTCGGGAATATTAGCCTAGAGGCATTAGCAAAAAAACGAAATTTTTTAAGCAGCGGTGGAAAATATAATCTGCAAAGAGCTGCCAATACGTTGATCTCGGATGTACGCTGCGGTAAATTAGGTGGAATATTTCTCGATAAAGTATAAGGCACGTGCTTGCCCCTAGCTTTTAAATTGTATATATGCCTGTCAAAACTGACATCCCAAAAAAGCCTAGAACCAACAAAAGAAAAAAAACAGTAAGTTCTGTGCTGAATTTGCTTTTGTCTTTTGATCAATCAATAAAAGACTCATACAATCATCTGAATCAATTGACCATTATAGGGGTTGATGAAGTTGGAATAGGATGTTTAGCTGGGCCTGTAGTGGCTGCTGCTACTATTCTTCCTATCGTTCCACCAAAAAGTAAATTGGCCAAAGACTTGTTTAGACTGAATGATTCTAAGAAACTCAATCATGATATACGCAAAGAATTAGCCGGCCTTATTCAGCGACATGCTCATTATTCTATTGCTTCTGCTTCAGTAGAAGAAATAGATGAGCTGAACATTCTGCAAGCAGGTCTTTTAGCTATGAAACGATCAGTTGCCGACTTAATGACAAAACTGCTTCCTAGACCACAAAATATCATTGTTGTTGTGGATGGTAATAAAAAAATTCCTAATTTTGATCATGAACAAATCTGCATTATACAAGGTGATTCTCAATCAGCCTCTATTGCCGCTGCTTCGGTAATAGCTAAAGTTTTTCGCGATGAATGGATGTCCCAACTGTCGTCAGAATATCCCCATTATTTGTGGCATAGTAATAAAGGTTATGGTTCAGCAGCTCATCGTCAAGCAATATCTGAACATGGTCTATCTATTTGGCATCGCCGGTCCTTCATTTAAGCGCTCCGTCGCGCCTTCATCCTTCGGCTCCTCCGCGCGTATCCTCCACTTATTTCATTGGTGTTTTTGAAGCTTCTAATAATGCCCTTGTTTTTTCTTCAACGGCATTGCCACCGCCCAATATCTGTGTTTTAGACAATTGGTCAGTCAAATAATCGAGACCGGCGGCGGTAATCATAAAATAGCGTTCGCCCATTTCGATGAGACCCTTTTCTCTTAAATACCAAAGCGCGAACTCTATAACACCGACATGCTCGATATTAAGACAATCCAAAAGCATTTTTCCCGAAGCACCACCGGATGATGGTCTTTTACGACGTGCTTCAAGTAGCACTTGTAATACTGCTATCCGTAATTCAACTTCGTCCCACGTTATATTTGTCTTTGGGCTATGGGGCAGACTGTCTCTTTTGAATTGAGCTTTTACTGGTTCGCCTTTATTTTGTTCAGCTTTACGCTGATCAATCATACCCAGGCTAAGATCATAAGCAGCTCTTTTACCTTCATCAGACAAAGTTCGCCAAGCTTCACTAATTGTTCTGAATTTAGTGGCATCACCTGTTTCACCGTTATCAGGATGATACATGGCTGCTAAAAAGCGATAAGAATAACGAATGATGGTCGGATGAGCATCACGATTTACTTGTAAAAGCTCATAATAATCGATATCTTGTTCTTTTTTCTTCTCTTGTGCTGGCGGTGTAGCCCCAGAAGCACCAGAAGGTGGTGGTTGCCATGACATGTCTAATTCCCCTTCAATAATTGATTTGCAATAACCAGACGCTGAATTTCGGAGGTACCTTCATATATTTCAGTAATTTTTGCATCTCTCATGTATCTTTCAGCTGGATAATCTGTTACATACCCATATCCGCCAAAAATCTGTACACATTTTACCGTACTTCGCATTGCTACTTCAGAGGCATATAATTTGGCGGTCGCTGCCTCTTTAGTAAACTGTAATCCTTTATCTTGCACCAGGCTGGCATGATACGTTAAAAGACGAGCAGCATCGATTTCTGTTTGCATATCTGCGAACATCAATCTAATTGCCTCAAAATCGCATACTCTATGACCAAAAGCTTCTCTTTGTCTGGCATAGGACAAAGCATGATTCCAAGCACCCTGTGCAATGCCAACTGCTTGGGCGCCAATACCTATTCTGCCACCATCTAGGGTGACCATTGCCACTTTAAAGCCGTCACCAATATTGCCCAACATATTTTCTTTAGGGACAGGTGTATTCTCAAAAATTATCTGGCAAGTTGAAGAACCCTTAATACCCAACTTGTCTTCCAGTTTGCCAAAAGAAAAGCCAGGACTGTCCTTTTCTACTATTATGGCTATCAGTCCTTTATGTTTTAAAATTGGATTGCTTTGTGCAATAACAAGATAATAATCGGCTTGTGCCCCATTTGTGATCCAATTTTTTACTCCATTGAGAATGAACTCATTGCCTTTAAGAGTTGCTGTACAGGTGGCAGCTGCGGAGTCTGATCCTGAACCTGGCTCGGATAGGGCAAAAGCACCCATTTTTTGGCCGGTACATAAAGGTTTAAGAAGACGTTCCTTTTGCTCTTTTGAGCCGAACAGATGTATAGGTGTAGCGCACAAAGAAACATGAGCAGAATACATGACAGCAGTGGTAGCACAGGCTATCGCTAGTTCTTCTACCGCGATAGCGTAACAAATATGATCGAGTCCTGCCCCACCATATTCTTCCGGAAATGGTAAGCCGACTAAACCTAACTGCACTAGAATATCCCAATTTTCTCTAGGAAAACGGTGCTCGCGATCTATTTGTGCCGCTTTGGGAGCGAACTCCTTTTCGGAAATCTCTCTTACCGTGCTTTCAATTAAACTTTGCTCTTGCGAAAGTTTAAAACTAAAAGGGGAGTCTTTCTGTCCAGTGATCAGCATATATTAATTAGTTTTCCAGGCTCAATACTACTAAATTTAATGCAATATCTTGAAAATCACAACATCAAATACTAATTTAAATCATCAGTGCTGAAAGAGAACAATAGATATCTAGGTTGATAGGCCGGTCTAAGAAAAGAGATTAGACTGGATAATATTAGGACAGATGTTATCAGAAACGGATAAAAGGAAATTGTAACGCAGCACAAGGCCTATGAGTTACGCCGCAGGAAGTAAGCAATAGGCGGCGGAAGCGAAATGGGGATAAGCGGAGGAGACGAAGGATGAAGTCGACGGAGCGCTTAAGGAAGGGGTAAGAGGGCATTATTTTATGAATAAAGCACAAATCTTATTTGTGGGGGACTTTGACAAAGCTTTTCTTAAACAGTTAACTGGTGATAATTGGGAAATCAAACATAAAGCAAGCTGCGAGGAGGCGATTGATTTACTGGAAAGGGAAAAAATTACTCTGATAGTTGCCAAAGATAAAATTGAGCGTATTAATGGTTATCAGCTTTGTCTTTTGATTAAATCTAACCCTGATACTTATAATTTACCTTTTTATATTTTGGGCGAGAAAAAGAAAAAAGGTACGACTATTGTTGGTAGCCTATTTGCTCAACCCAACCGTATAGCTGAATATAGTGAAGTCATAAATAAACCTCAAAGTTTAGTTAAATTGTTCAAGGAAGACCTAAAAGAGTTTGGCAAAAATGTCAGTTCTAAACAAACTCGATTTTTACCAGCCTGCAGCGCCGCAGAACATGATGGTGACATCATTAATAAAGTGAATAGTGAATTGTTATTGGAGCGATTTGTAAGTAGTCGTATGCTTGGTCTTTTGCGCTGGCCTACAGTTAAAAGTCAATATTTGAACGACTGTTTCTTGGCTTTAAAGGATATCCTTAAAGCAGATCTATTTGGTATAGCAATTTCTAGTTCGCATAAGCCATGGCTGGCATTCTCAGGCAACAAAAATCTAAATCAGCAATCTTTTGACAATCTTTTGAACAAAATAAGGGATAATTCTGTTCTTGCTCAAGAAATTAGTCTTTTAGCCAGTCCGCCCTTAGTTGAAAAAGGGGGGTCTAGCATTTCTGACTTGATGCTAATGTCGATTGTAAACGACAAGTCTGCTTCTGGAAGTCTCATCATTGCCAAGTATGATAACCAGAAATTTAGTCCTTTAGAACGCGTGATAATCGGTTATGTTGAGCGCTATGCAAAACCATTATTTGAATTTCTGATTGCTGAACAAGCTATGGATAAGATTGTCAGTCGAGAAGCAGTAAGAGCCGCTGTAGATCCTTTGACAGGTTTGTACAATCTAGAATTTCTAATCGGCTTTTTGCAGCAGCAACTGTTATTCTCTTTTCGCAACAAATTCGCAGTCTCACTGCTGATGATTGATATTGATCGTTTTTCACAGATTAATAGCGCTTTGGGTCAAGCTGTTGCTGATACCATCTTAGCTAAATTGGCTGAAAAAGTACTCTCTATCATTAGAGGAAGCGATCTGCTTGCTCGTTATAATAGCGATAAATTTGTCATAGTTTTGCCGAACACTCCTTTAAGCGGTGCAAGAGTATTGGCAGAGAAAATTCGCTTAGAAATCGAGCAAACCAATTTCTTTATTGGCCGACAACCCGGACCCAGTGTTACTGTTAGTGTGGGTGTAGCCGAATATGATCCACATGACTTAAACCCCGAAACAATCTTAAAAGAAGCAAAGTCTGCCTTACAGAAGGCTAAAGAGAGCGGGCGAAATAGGGTTGCTCTATAAATAAACTGTTTGGTACATATTCAAAGTCCACCATTAATGGGGGACTTTCCTAGAGATCTGGTTCTAAGCTGACTGTTAGTCCTTCTGATTTCAAAAGCTCGTGATACATCTCTGCTACTTCTTTTGGTCCCACCCAGACGACGGCTAAGCCTTCATTATGCACTTTGAGTGCTATTTGATGCGCCTTATCTTTAGACATACCAGGTATATGTTTCGTTAAGCACATTTCTACATGTTCAAATGTATTATGATTGTCATTAAGTAAAAGGACGCGATAATTTGGGTATGGTTTTGTTTCCCCGGACTTTGGTTTTTTTTCCAGAATTTCCTGTGACATAGTTCTTAGCTCTTAAGATGACTTTAAGGAGTATAGATCAATCTAGTGTTTATTTTCGAATTGAAATCCCCTTATTTAATCGAGAACTTAGCTTAAAAATAAAAAGGATGGTATAAATCGTCGAGGAGAAAATTATTAGTAAGGGTATCTAGACTGCTATGGTAATTGAAAAATTAGTACAAAACTTTGCTGATGCCACTGGCATTATTATTGATCATACCCTTAACACTCCTCGTGTTTTGGGACAGGCTTTTCTTGTATCTAAATCTCGCCTAGTTACGTGTGCTGGTAGCGTTTTTAATTACACTGAAGCTCCCTGGGCTTTATCCGTTAATTTTCCCCATCCAGGAATTGTTTTGGGGGTAAAATCTATTGCCTTACATCCTGAATTCGATCGTAAAGAAGCAAGGATGAATTATTTAAGCCAGAATGCCGTCACTAAATATGGCTATCCTGTTCAAGTTAATGATTTAGCCACTTTAGTCATCTCGTCAGACCTAAAGGAACCTTTACCTGAGGAGATAATGCAGCTTCATAAGGCTCTCAGTCTACCCTTTGCAAGGGAGGGTGTGGAAGTTTCTGGTGCTTTAAAACAGAACGAATTTTTAGAAGTTGTAAAGAAACTTTTGTCTTCAAATAGGCAAGGACTGTTGACTCTTTATGATGAACTCAATATTCCGTTGGCATATATACAGTTATCAGCTTCAGCAATAGAGCGGGTGTATTTCCAAGGCATAGTCGGTGAAATGGCTTTTGCCGAATTAATTTATAGGCAGCCAGCTAAAGGTTTTGCTTTTCAACCTAATTATAATTTTGCTTGGGGCGAGGTTAAGAAAATAGAAATGTCAGCTGCTGATCTAGTTTCTGAATCTGTAAGACGTACACAAGAGTTACCAGCTTTTTTCAATCATTTAGGCGGTGCCAATTCGGTTTATCAAAGAGTTGTTCAAGACTTTTCTGCTGAAGCTTTTAATCTTAATATACAGTGGCTGGTAAACAATCTTTGGCACACCATCGATGGTTATATAACTGTCGATCATCTTAGTGAGAGAGTGGGAGCCGATACTTACACTGTTGTGCAAGGACTACGTGAGTTATCCAATCGTGGTGTTGTGTCTTTGATAAACAAATCAACTCCATTCCATCTAAGCGGACAGTTTGGTGCACCCATTGTTTCTCATACAGATTTTGATATCAATCCCGGGGACGCTCTGAAAGCTTTCTACCTGGATCCCTTGTCGGGCGCTCCGTGTTGGCAGGATGGTGATTTTGGTGGTGTAGCCAGTGTCCTACAGCCTAAAAATCTTTTGCATTCCATTCCCATTAATTTAAGGGTACCTGGTGCACTAATTTTGAAGAATTATAAGCTGATTGGTGTGCACAATGGACCGGTGCAATTGAAAGCAGGACAGAGTGCTGACAGACAATTATTTCAAATGATGTGGATTGGTGCCCTCTTCGATATGAGTAGCAAAAAACTGCGTACAGGTTCGGATATTGGTGAAGAAGAGGAACAAACTAACACCGGTGGCAAGCTTTCTACCCTAAGAGTGCGAGGTGAAGACGAGGTCAAAATTACTAAAAATACGATAGAAAGACTAATCAAAGTTAATTGCCCAGTCTGTTTTGCTACCAATACGCAATTAGGTAACTGCTTTAACTGTGGTGCAGTTATAGATAATCTTCCAGTAGAACCTAAGCGGGAAGGCTTCTTTATAGACAAATTCCCTGTAAAAGTAATTAGCGATTTGCAAGGGCAATACAATATTTCTGACCGTAACACGTTCCTTGCTCTAGGAGCTGCCGGTTTTTTGCTTTTTTGTTTACTGAGTAGTTTATTCAACTCTTGTCAGACCGTTCCTACTAAAACAAATACAGTCACCCAAGGAGAAAATAAAAATGCTGAGCAGGCAGTAAAATTAGCCGTAAATGTAGTGGGCTTTAAAGGCATAACTCCGCCAGGTTATATGTTTGAAGATACTACTTCTACGACTAATCCATTGTCTTCTTTTGGAATCTTTTCTGATTCAAGCAATCAAAAGATACTCTTTATAATTTTCAATGACATGTCGCCCGTACAGTCCCTTGACCGCTTCATACAAATTCCGCCATTTTCTGATATAACGGCTCCTCCACCAGGAAGTGAGGGTAAAGTAGTGAAAATAACTGAAGGTTCACAGATATTGGGAGACGGTAATTTCCACTATTATGTGCATAACTATCCAACAAATGATAAAGCTAAAGGTACTAGGACAATTCTAGTTGGATCTTTTCCAGCAAAAGATCCAGGTAAATCTGTACTAGTTCTTGGACAGGCGTTAAAAGAGGGGAATAAAGATGGGAGTTATGATTATAAATCGACTTTATTCTTAGTTGATGCCATGGGTGAACCGCTGACTTTAAAAGCTAACCAAAAACGTTTGAGTGTTACTAAATCTCAAAATGCGGGTAACGATTCTCTTGATAGCGAAGAGGAAACACCCAGTAAGAAAACAAACACACCGGCAAAAACAAGTCCGTCTGATAATAAATTTGCCACGGACGATGAATTAAACAAATACTATCAAGCTCTGCAAGATGCTTTGAAAAAGAAGACTCAACAATCAGGTGACTTGCAAGAAGTAACTAAGCGTAAAGGGAAACTAAAAGTCGTGCTTGAAGTAGACATTAGTAATGATGGTCAGCTCACCAAGATAGACATTACTGAGCCGGATAATCAACAAAAGGTCAATGATGCTTTAGTTAGAATAATTAGAGCAGCGGCTCCGTATAAAAATGTCCCCAAAACAGAAGATGGAGAGCTTAATTTGCACATAATATTCGGCAAGGGCGGGGAACTAAAAGTTGAGCCTCGTTAATGCTTCTTGGACTCTTTATTAGAGGCTGATTTGGATTCATGCAGGAGCTCGTTAGCTTCATTTACCTTAAATAATTTCATTAATACATCGGCTAAAGCATTCCTGACCCTAATTGTTTCTGGATTATCAGGACCTAGCGAAGCTGAATACACAGCTAATGCCTTCTTGTAATAAATTTCTGCTTCTCCGACTAAACCTAGAGAGACGCAATAAGAAGCAAGGTAGGAAGCGCTGGTGCCAATTCGTAAATCGTTAGGACCGTACTCAGATTTTGCTGTTTCAACTGCCTTGCGATACATTGCCAACGCTGCCTCGGAGTCCCCGGCCTTTACATTATCATTGGCAGCAGCCATATAGTCGTCATATGTTCTAACAGGCGTCGTACGCCAAATGAATATATTAGTCCATGGGTTATTGGGATCAACGTTGGCACAGGCACTAATTATGTTGGAAGCAACAAGCAGAACAACTAATTTGCGCAAGTGATAGTTCTTTGCCTTCATAAATTGCTAGATTTTCTCTATTTTAGCCTGCGCATAGTAATGACTTAGAATATCACTATAATTTCTGCCTAACCTGGCTAATCCTTCTGCTCCAACCTGCTGTAAACCTACACCATGCCCAGAGCCAAGCCCATAGATATGCAAGTTGGTTAATTGTCCCTTATCGTCTTTAATTTGGTCAAAGAATACCTTGGCACTTGCTAGTCTTTTCAAATTGAGGTTTTGGTTCTTAAACAGCTTACGTATGGCCAATTCTTTTTTTACTTCCCAAGCGCCTTTGCTTGTTTCAATTTTGAGTTTAACAGCTGTTCCTCCGACCCCCCTCTTTATTATATTCATCGAGAGGATTTCACCGAACATTCCTGATTGCGGCGGTACTACAAATAATGCAAAGTCTTCTTGCTTGATCAATTGGGATAAATTGTGGTGAATATGTGATTCTAAGTCTTGTTTGGATAGTTTAACCAGCCAACGGAAATTTTTGGACCAAGCATCGAAGGTTTGAGGTTCCTGCTTTTGCCATAATTCTTTCAGAAATGATTCATCTATCACTCCTTGCGCTTTTGGATCATTCAAAGTTTCGCTGACGCCTTTTAAATATGGTATTGGCGATGCTGGAAATGCCTTGCTTTCCAAATCCGAGAAGCAATCTTCATAATTTTCTGTATGGCCGCCTGCACAAGAGCTAAATAAGGCCAAAGCTGGTTGGCTTTGATAAGTCAGAATTTGTTTTTCTGTTTCGACAGTAGCTATCTCATAAGGAGAATTTGGTTTGCATGGTTTTTCAATGAAGCATTGACAGCAGAGATAGGAATCGCATACGTTGCAGAAATCTGGCTTATGATTTACACGTGGATTTAGCGCGTAAGTGCGTGCACAAATTGCTTGCGCTTTTATGGCTTCTAGATGGTAGGTGGTTGGTATTTCACCATGTAATACTGATTGGACATATTCTTCAAGGGTATGGAATAAAACGGTTCTTATTTTGCTTTGATCAGCAATAATCATTAATTGTCCGACGTAAGTCTTTGCTAAAGGACTATTTTGATTTTCACTGATAGTCAAAGTGCCAGATGGAGATTTGATCATGGCCACGGCAAACAGTTTAATTGAGTTGGTTTTTAGCCCACAACTTAAAGAAAATGTATTGGTAGATACGGAAGCACTGTTTTTGATGGTAAGAGTTTTATCTTTTACTTCAATCAAACATTGGTCGTTAAACACCCGTGTGAAAAGCGCTTGTCCTAAATCGTTGTTGTCCAGTTGTTCTTTGCTAGCTAAAAAGCCTGAAACAGATAAACCACCTTTTCCACTTACATAACAACGTTCATGTAATAAGGGGGTGGGACTATTATTTGTTAGTCCGATACGGATCGATTTCATATCAAATTCAGATTAAGCGCTGCCTCTAGCTTTGACTGCCCTACATAGGACACTTCACCAGCGCCCTTCGCCACGCTGTATCTCTAGTAATATTGGAATGGCGGAGCAGGAGGGACTCGAACCCCCAACCCTTTCGGGCAGCCGCTTTCAAGGCGGTTTCTTCATCCAGCCAGGTCTGCTCCATGTCTATTTAATTAAGTGCTTTTTGAAAGTCTGCCCTTGGTTCTTGTTATTGTATATTCTATTGAATTCACTAAGTACTATTTTTGGTCAGAGTGATACATCATTTATGTGCTGCTTCATCTCGTTCGACTCGGCTCAACGCGGGATCAATGGCTCTCTGGCACGATGGCGTATAATAGGCGCCATCGAAGCTTCCCTCCGGGACCATTGCGTCTTGCTTCGGCTGCTTGGCCAGCGCCCTTCGCTGTGCTGTAACTCATCTTAATCTTCATTGCCTAATTTTATGGCTAGAAATGCATGTAAAGAGACTGTTTTTACTGTTGAAATAGAAAAAGCAAAATAAGCTCAAAAAAGGAGGAAGACTAATTAGCCTTCCTCCTTTTTGAGCACTAAGCCCGTTATTGTTGTCCAACCTACTAATGCTAATACTTTTATTAGCGTAAGTGCCCCGAGCCGTACTCTGGTAAATGTATTTTCACCTGATTTGCCTCCACCGGTTGGCTGGCAGGCATAATTTTCATACGGCTGTTGGCGCTGGACTTTTTTGTAGCTTGTTTTATGGTTACCGCTTTGTTAGGAGCCTTTTTAGTAGCTGCTTTCTTAGCGGGCGCCTTTTTAGCTACTTTTTTTTTACCCCTACCTTTTTTTTGGCAGCTTTTTTGGCTGGATGCCTTTTGGCAGGAGCCTTTTTAGCTGGGCTCTTTTTAGCAATTTTACGGGTCGCGGGTTTAGCCGAGACTTTCCTTACTGACTTTTTAGCAGTAGATTTTCTCTTAGGAGCAGCTTTTCTTACCGCTTTTTTAGCTGGTTTTCTAGCTGCTACCTTTTTGGTTGCTGCCTTTTTCTTTTTCATGGCCATTATCTTTTCCTCCTATTCACCACTGGTAATACCCAGGATGAATCTATTGTTAGTTATCTAAATACCGCCACCATTTTTTGTTTGTGTACTCCGATCAACTACTTATTTATAATTGACTGGTCATGTTTGATTAAGTACCCAAATCACACCACACAAAACTAGAGTACTGGTAAATTAAATAAATTGCAACATATTGGATCAATTCTGGAGGCAACTGAGTAACTTTTTCGTTGCGAAAAAGAAGCCATCGTATTTTTCAACAGAGAAAATTACATATGCAAGACATCTGTGAAATATCTTGAGCCAAGATCAAGTCAACCCTCTAGATGATCCAACAAAACCAAATGCAGATCTAAATGCTTCATTTTGAATTTGTTTTAGATCAGAAAATTCAATTACATCGTTATCGATCAATCGCTCATACTCACCTGGCAATGTGCATGGAGACGGGTTACGGCCAGGGTTATCTGTGCATACAGCAATTGCTACTCCCGCTTCTTTGCACCGCGAAAAAACTAATCGCAAATCTGATAAATCTTTTAAAACTCCAGTTTGTCTATAACTAGTTGGACAAACTTCCAAAGTGATTTGTCGTTTAGACAATTCTCTTAACAATTCTGGTTTAAGTAATGGGATATGAATTCCGTGACCTATACGATCCAAAACTGGAAAATAATCTTCATGGACATTGGCAAGACTTGTTTCGCCTAAATGGCATGTAGTTTTCAAACCATTTGCTCTTCCCTTAGCTAACAATTCAACCCAAACTTCATATTTGCTCGGTTCAATTTCAGGGCCCCCTATATCAATACCTACAACTGGGCCGAGATGATCTATTGCAACTTTTAAAATAGCCTCGTTGATTTCTAACGGCAAACGTCGGTCAAGCATCACTATTTGTTTAACAATGATAGGATATTCAGCCGGTCGTAAATTGGCCGTGATCGTTTCCACAATTAATTTCATCTGACCAATGCGTTTAGCGTTAGTCAGACTTTTATCAGTTCGAAAAAAAGGATTGTATCTAAGCTCTAAGTACTGCAAATTCTCAAAAGTGTATGCCCCACGACATAATCTCAAGCAAAAATAAGGCAGATGATCTAAACTTTGCAGCTCTTCCACTAAAGTGTGAATTTTGACAAATTCTTCTAATGTGCGGCATGGTCGTGTAAACCATGAATAAAAACCATCATAATCGGGAAAATAACTTAGAATTTGGTGATCTTGGCGCTGCAGAAATTTATAAATTATGCGCGGATGCAGTGCGCCACCAAGATGTCTATGTAAGTCTGCGTATAATGCCATTAGATATTTTTACCCTGTAATTAACTTTTATTATGTCTTCTAAGAATGTGTTGTTCTGATTATAGATTCTTTTTCAATATGGTATGGGTTTCCAATATTGCCTATTAACCGAATTACATAAGAACTTAACTTATGAACCGGCGTTTTAGTGTTATGGCATGAGCCAGTCTTTCTAAGTACTGCTCTTTTGTGATGAGAATAGCGCCAAAACTTCTCTTGTGTTCACTAAAATCTTGCGTGTCAAGCAAAACAAACCCTTGTTTTTTTAATATCTCAACTAAATAGACTAAACAAAATTTCGAAGCGTCCGTAACCAAGTGAAACATTGACTCGGCCATAAAAGCGCCACCAACATTTACGCCATATAATCCACCGGCTAATTTGTCTCCTGCATAGGCCTCTATACTATGGGCAAGTCCTCGATAATGCAGTTCCGTATAAGCATCTTTCATTTCCTCACTTAGCCAAGTGTTTTCTTTGTTTGCCACATGAAACAAAACTTCATTCCAAGCAGTGTTTATTTTCATTGTGAAAACTCTCTGACGATATTTTCTTGCTAATCGTCTTGAGACATGAAAATGATCTAGTTCGATAATGCCTCGCCACGCAGGCGCAAACCAACGCAGCCCGTAATCTGTACCCATCGGATAAATACCCTGTTTATAGGCTT
>Ga0207039_1099_pt1 | contig 21605 bp, 27 predicted proteins | sample Alteio_BWMinCont_74_FD_153264 | JGI IMG/M metagenome (GOLD analysis project Ga0207039, IMG submission 153264) | Enriched cells from forest soil in Barre Woods Harvard Forest LTER site, Petersham, Massachusetts, United States -... | ecosystem: Environmental > Terrestrial > Soil > Temperate forest >... | reverse complement strand
CCAGCTTGTGCAGTAGGTCATTTTGGTGGAGAAAAATATTGTGGTGAAACCACCTTCCCTCTAGTAATGCAAAATCTGCACCGTTACTTCTTTTATGCAGCCACCCTAGTATTAATAGTTCTTTGGTATGACGCTATTAAAGCTTTTTTCTTTGATGGCCAATTTGGCATTAGTCTCTGGAATTTAATTATGCTAGGAAATGTCATTTTACTTTCTGGTTATTCTTTTGGCTGCCATGCTTGTCGCCATTTAGTAGGCGGCAAATTAGATTGTTTTTCTGCTAATAGTTGCACAAAGTCTCAATTTAAAATTTGGCATTGGGTAACTAAATTAAACGAACACCATATGTTATGGGCTTGGTTAAGCCTTTTTTCGGTAGGCTTTACTGATTTTTGCATTCGCCAAGTAGCTTGCGGAGCTTTTCCTCAATTCAGATTTTTTTAGTCCAACATTAAACAATCAGGTAACAATCAAAAAATTATGTCCCAAAATCAAAACTACCAAACCCATGAATATGATGTTCTTGTCATAGGCGCTGGCGGAGCTGGATTAAGAGCGGCAATAGAAGCTTCAGCAGCAGGTGTTTCAGTGGCATTAGTTTGCAAGTCACTCTTAGGCAAAGCCCATACGGTTATGGCAGAAGGCGGAATCGCTGCTGCTTTAGCCAATGTCGATTCTCAAGATAACTGGAAAACACATTTTTGCGATACTATGCTAGGCGGCAAAATGTTAAACAACTGGCGCATGGCTCAATTACATGCCCAGGACGCACCGCAACGTGTAAAAGAACTAGAGCATTGGGGTGCAGTATTCGATCGCACCAAAGATGGCAAAATACTGCAGCGCGCTTTTGGCGGACATACTTATAAACGACTTTGTCACGTAGGCGATCGTACAGGCTTAGAAATGATTCGTACCTTGCAAGACCAAGGAGTTCATCGAGGTATAAATGTTTACATGGAATGTACTATCACCAAACTAATAAAAGATGGTGAAAGAATTTCAGGAGCTTTTGGTTATTATCGAGAAGATGGACGCTATGTTCTTTTTAAAGCAAAAGCGGTTATTTTAGCAACAGGTGGAGTAGGAAAATCCTTTTCGGTAACTTCTAACTCTTGGGAATATACGGGGGATGGACAAGCACTTGCCTATGAAGCCGGTGCCGACTTAATTGATATGGAATTTGTACAATTCCATCCTACAGGCATGGTCTGGCCTCCTGGGGTACGCGGCTTACTTGTCACAGAAGGTGTGCGTGGTGAAGGTGGGATTCTAAGAAATAAAGCAGGCGAACGCTTTATGTTTAGATACTTGCCCGAAGGCAGCAAAAAAGACTTTGCCGAAACTGATGAAGAAGCAGCAAAATGGGTAGACGCCGCTGTAAGTGGACAAAAAACCGAGGCAAGAATTATCTGACAAAGAAGTTGAACTGTTAAGTTTTGGTTTGCCACAAATATTCAATCATCAAAATATAGGTAAAACGATTTTAGTCACTGCTTTGGCCAGTACTGCTATTGTTGGATTTTGGGCTGTATTATCCTGGATCCCACCTTGGATTAACCAATTGGTAGGAACAGCTGCAGTCAATGAACGTAGTATTGTTGCTATATCTTTAAACATAGGCGGCATAATATCCGCTTTATTGGCTGGCTCAATGGTAATTAAATTTGGACGGCGCGCAAGTTTTTGTTTCTGCTTTCTAGGAGCTCTTATTTGTTGTTTAGGAACCTTTCTCACTACCAATAGTTATAGTAATGCTCTTATTGTTTGGACATTTTTTATTGGGTTTTTTGCTGTTATGGCTTTTAGTCTCTTGTTTATTTATGTGCCTGAACTCTTTGAGACTAAGCTGCGTGCCACCGCTTTTGGATTTTGTATTCAAATAGGGCGGTTGGCTGCAGCAGCTGCTGCCATTCTGGGCGGACAGTTAATTAGTGCATTCAATGGTTCATATGCTATGGCTGCTGCTTGTGTGTCGTTATTTTATCTAGTAGGGATTGTTGCTTCTGCATTTATAAAAACTCCCAAAGAAGATCTTTTGCATGATAACTATCACTTGTTGCCTCAGCCTCTGATAGAAACGGTTGTTAATTAAATCATAGGAAATTATTTAGATGCAAAGATAACAAACTAGGGAATTGCTAGCTGTTTTTGTATGCGAAATCAATCAAGAGTAAGGCTTGGGTCTTGTCTTATACCTTCTGCCTTACCTTCTTCAACAAAAAACTTGAGTCTACCTAAAAGATCAGCCCAACCTCGGCTGTATTCTACTTCTATGGCCTCATCTAATTCGCCAAAAGCGTGGTAAGAAAAGTGTACGTGTGTGCCATCTTTAATGCCTTTTAGTTCAATGGAGGCTGTTCCCCAAGCGGCTCTTTCAGTCATACCAAATGGACCTTGCAGACGTAATAACTTAGGAGGATCTATAGCGGTAACAGTAGCATGCAATGCTCCACAAGTATCGTGATGGCTAATAGTCCAGCGTTCATAAAATCTGCCTCCTATCTTGGGCTCCATCACTAAGTCGTTGGCGCTTTGTCTTTGCAAATGTGGTGCAGACCACCATATAGCAGTACCTGTGGTAATTGCCTTAAATACTCTAGAAGGATCTGCTTCTATAACAATTTCAACTGCAACTTTGATGATATTTTTTTCAGCCATTATCGAACCTGTATATTTTTCCTAATCTATCTTTATAACTACTTTGCCAAAATGGCTTGCCCTTTCTAAATAGTATAAAGCTTCTTTAGCTTCGTCAAAGCGAAAAACTTTATCTATTATTGGACGCACTTTATTGGTTTCAATGGCTTTATTCATAGATTCGAACATGGCTCGTGAACCCACATATATTCCTTGAACGAGAATATTCTTCATTAGTATGGGTAAAAGACTGATACTACTTTCGGTGCCACTGAGAATACCTATTACTGCAATTTTGCCACCCAAGCGTACAGCTTTAAATGACTTAGCGAGCGTCTGTGCTCCCCCTACTTCAATTATATGATCAACACCTATGCCATCTGTAATTTTGCGTACTTCGGTCTCCCATTCTGGCAGTTTTTTATAATTGATCAAAAAGTCGGCACCTAGCTTTTTGCCTTTAGCAAGCTTTTCATCACTACTGGAAATGAGTATGACCTTCGCTCCGCTTATTTTTGCAAATTGCAAAGCAAAAATAGATACACCACCTGTACCTTGAATTAAAACAGTTTCTCCAGCCTTGAGCTTATTGGCGATAATTAGAGCGTTCCAAGCAGTAACAGCCGCACAGGGTAAAGTGGCTCCTTCTTCATAAGAATAGTCTTTGGGCAAATGTACTAGTGCTTCTTGATTGAATACCTGGAGATTAGTTAAAACACCGGGAACCGATCCTCCTAGAGCCGACTTTGTCATATCGTGGGTGCACTCACCACTTAACCATTTTTGGAAGAATATTGTTGCAACTTGGTCTCCTACTTTGAAGCGACTAACCTCTCTGGCTATTTCAACTATTTCTCCTGCTGCATCTGAAAGCGGTATTAAAGGACCAGACGATAATACTTTTGCATCATAACGTCCTTTAACTATAAGAAGATCGCGATAATTTAATGAGGCGGCGTGTAATTTTACTCTAACTTGTCCAGCCCTTAAAGATTGTTGTTCAAGTTCTTTTATTACTAAATTGTCGATGCCAAAATTTTCTAACCAATATGCCTTTGTTCTAGCCGCGATAGAAGTACTAGACATAACTTATTTCGAATCGGATTGAGGGATATTGGATAAAGTAGTTGATATCGCATTTTTCAATGCTTCCAATTTTGTAGTTAAGCCTTTAACGTTTTCAAAACCCGCGGTATCATCCACTTCCAAAGCTTGTTTGCCTGATTCCATTAAAGCATGAATGTCCTTATCAATCGAAGCTATCAATCGATTAGCCGCTTTTATGCTCTCCAATGATGAAAAAGAGACTATAGCAGAAGTATTTGGAATAGGCGCTGTTGGTGTAGTTTTTGTACTGGATGCAGGTGTTATTGTGACTGAACCGGGGTTGACCAATTCTTCAATTAGAGGCGTTGAACTTGGTTTAGGATTTGATGGAAGCGCGGGAGGAATTGCAGGATTATCATTGGAAGAAATCGTTTGAATGGGATTGGCCATTACTTCGGCTTCAGTCATTTGGCCACTAGCGACTTTTATCAAATCACCAAATAATTCTTTGGCAAGCGCTGGTATTTGATCAGTAGTAATTACAGTGTTTTGCGCATGCCAAATAACTTCTTTTCCGCGCCAGGCGGATTCTAAGACTAGTAATGGTTCATATCCTGACTCATCTGAGCTACTTACGCTGAAAGCTATTAGTAATTCTGCGGGAAGAATAAAAACCTCTACCTTTGTGGCGCAACCCCTTACGACTAAAGTCCAAAACTGTGTTGCTATGTGTCCTGCATAACTGAGGCAATCATCAGCAGCTTCTGAATATAAGCCACCTGTATTATTCGTTCTCTTGATTGGACGAGTGCAGCTAACAACTAGATTAGTTCCTCGTCGACCCAAATTAAACTGAGCAGCATACAATTCGAACTGAACAAACATTTTATCTAGCCATTGTATTGCTTCTCCGATCATCGTAGTGTCTACTGCTAGTTGGGTAGAACTAGTGGTCATTGGATTAGCTGAGAGGGAAGGCAAATTATTGCGAGTCGTACTTGGATTTGCGGTGTTAGAGGCAGCAATCTCTTTTTCTAAACCACTAAGCCACTGGGCAGTCTCTGTTCGTCTTTTAGTTTTCAGTGTTTCGAGTATGACTTGCGAAGATTCAATATGATTAACAGTAGTCGTTGACGTATGATTGCTCACTGCATCCCATTTTTTGTTAAAACCTTCTTCTGGCTTATCTGAGGTTGGATCGTTCATATTTTCTCCATGATCACTATTATCAGAATTTTCTGCTATTTAATTCTTTGGTTTAGGTTTAAGTCACGTGCTAAAGTGGGCCTATTAACCAAATGCATCCTCAATCGCAGCCCTGGCGACAAGCTCTTTACTAAGAAGGTAGAGACTGTTTATCTCCTGCTCTAAACGCAGTTTGGTATCAGTTAATCCTAGTAGTGCTTGTTTTTCATAAGGATCACTGAACAGGTTGTTAGCAATCCAAAATGAAAATGGTTCAGGATCTTCAGGCAAGTTGACAGGCAAACGAATATGATTATTCGAATCACAACCTGGCATCAAACTATTTGTTAATTTATTAGTTATTCTAACAATGTCATTCACGATCTGGTGGGCTTCTTTTTGTAAATAAGTCAAATCGCCACTTGGCTGGTCATCAATTAACCATTTAATAAGACCGACTAAATAAGGTTGGTGCTCTGTAATTTCCAATAATTTAAATCTCATCAACCCTTGTGTGGTTATGTTGATGCGTCCATCGGGTAAATAAAAGGTCTCTTTTACCTCGGTGGTACAACCGATGCTAAAGGCATTTCCACTTTTTCTATCTAGTAAGAGAACTCCGAATTGGCGATCTGTTTTCATCAGATTTCTGATCATCTGCTTATATCGAGGTTCGAATATATGCAAAGGCAAATCAGCGTTAGGAAACAGTACTACCTCTGGTAGAGGAAATATAGGAATCTCACGCACTGATACTGATGTAGGAGTAGGCATTAGATAACTCACAAAGTCCTAATTAATATAATAACCCTATCGGTATTAAAATACAGGCATATATTTTATTTAATTGAGACCTCGACCGGTCCTTTATTATGTCCTTCCATCCAGCCAATTATGGCAGTAATGGTTGATTTGGGGCAGGTAGTACTTTCGAAGATTAAATGTTCAGAAGAGCCAATTAGCACTAAATCTTTGTCTTTGTTCGGTATTGAATTATATATTTCCATAGTACCTGCCGGTTTAACAAGTTTGTCTTGCACCCCCTGAAATATAATTACCGGAGTTTTCGTTATTTTAGCGGCGGCTGCTTTGTTTTGACCCATGAATACGGCAAATTCGACCAATTCTTTTGGGCTTAAACTGAGACGATTAAAAGGGTCTGATTCCCACTCTTTCTTAAGGGACTCCTGCTGAGTAGCTTGATTAATCACCTTTGTACCAATATCGAAGGGTTTATTAATTCCTTTCATAATATGTAAAGCCACGTCCAAGTCGGTGCTGGAAGCTTTGTATCTATTTCCGGCGGGTACTGAGCAAATTAAACCGTTCATTAATTCTGGATATAATGCTGTTACTTGCAGAGCTATGGCGCCACCCATAGATTCTCCTAGAAGATATATGGGTATACTTTTATTGTCTTTATTGATTATTTTTAAAACCGTTGATAAATCAGTGAGACATTGATGGAAATTCAATTTATCTCCACCCTTGGAGCTTAAATAACTGCCGAAGCCTCGTACGTCAAAGGCTATAACCATATAACCGTACGGGGTTATAGAATTGGCGAAGGACCGATAAGATTTTGCATTTAGTCCTAATCCGTGCACACAAATAATAATTCCTTTTAAGGACTGTGTGGGGTCTAACCATTCCCAGCCAGGTGGATCTAATTCTTTTGTTGTGACTAGATTCCAGGGACCAGGCTTAATTAGGCTGCGATCCGTAGGTAGGCATTGTAGAACCAGGTTACCATTATCATTTTTTCTAAGAGAGCTGTCACCGTGTTTTGCTTTGTTTTGGTCGCTATTGCCATATGTATATTGGTCTATTCTTTGAGCTATTTCTGGCGTAAGCTTGCCTTTGCTTTGTAATTCGGCGATTAATCTATCTCTGTTTGCTTTACGAAATATCCATACAGATTTTTCATAGAGAGCATTGCCGATTTCTTGATTGTCTAATTGATGCTCAATCTTAGATAAAGTGACAAGTGTCCAACCATAACGCACATCTTCATCACCAAATATTTTAGATTGAATATCAGCCAGTCTTTCATAATAGGGTGTTGCTGTTTGATATTGCTTATCGTAAAAATAACAAGCGCCAATTCCCTCTAGGGATACCATTAGGGGTTCTACGATATCTTGTCGCGAGAGAGTAAAGAGTTTGTCGTAATTATTAATTGCTGCCAAATATTGCTGAGCTGCAGCTTTGTACTTGCTCTGCTGATAAAGTGTTTCAGCCAATGCTAAATGCACCTTGGCCAAGCTTAGAGTGTCTGAGATTTTTGCTCGTCCTAATAAAGATAAAGCCTTTTGACAATATTCCTCAGCTTTTTGGTAATGGTGCAAATAATAATTACAAGCCGCTAGATCAGCTAAGCAACTAGCTAACTGAGTGGATTCGATTCCATTTGCTTTCTTCCGTTTTTCAGCGATTTGTTCATAGATTGTTTCGGCTTGTTGATAATCATTGAGTCGGCAATAGCAGTCGGCAATCGAAGATAGCCAATGCAGCTGAGTTTCTAAATTGTCAGAAGGAGAAGAATCGCACAAGCTTTTGTATAGATCGATGGCTTGCTTATAGTTTCCTTGCCAATAAAGCTTGTCTGCTTCCTGGGTTTTTGCTTGAATATCTGTTTGGTCTGTTGTTGATGTCGTTGAAACAAGTACTGGTTTATTATTGTTGTCATTCAAGTTTTCTGCCCAAGCTGCTTTTGAGGGCCCCTTGTTATTTAGCAGCAATAATGCAAGTATAAATGTGCAATATTTTGTCATGCTGACGGTACTGGAGCGGTATCAGATTTAATACCAAGTAAGTTAAACATTGTTTGATCTTGGTCTTCTCCACAATTTGGTGTTGTTAAAAGCTTGTCGCCAGCGAATATAGAATTGGCTCCAGCCATAAAACACAGTGTTTGTTCCGCAATTGAAAGATTGGTTCTGCCAGCGGATAGTCTAACTCTAGCATTTGGCATTGTAATACGCGCTGTAGCGATCATGCGAATAAAATCCAAAGCAGATAATATTGGTTGATCAGCTAAAGGTGTGCCCTTAACTGGTACCAGAGCATTTACCGGTACTGATTCAGGATGTTCGGGCAATGTAGCCAATGTGTGAATAAGGCCGATCCGATCGCTATCACTTTCTCCCATGCCAACGATGCCGCCGCAACATACATCTATTCCCGCCTTAGCAACATTATAAACAGTGTCTAAGCGATCTTGATAACTGCGAGTGGTTATGATTTTATCGTAATATTCACTACTCGTATCTAGATTGTGATTGTATGCAGTAAGGCCTGCTTCTTTAAGACGCTCTGCTTGCTCAAAAGTCAACATGCCAAGAGTAACGCAAACTTCTATATTTAGTTTGCTCACTTCTTTGACCATGCTTAGAACGGTTTCGAAGTCATTGTTATTCTTGACTTCTCGCCATGCCGCACCCATACAAAAACGGCTGCTACCGTTTTCTTTTGCTTCGTGCGCTGCTTGTAAAACAGAATCTAGGTCCATAAGTGGCTCAGGCTCAACATTAGTTGCATAGCGAGCTGACTGTGGGCAGTAAGCGCAATCTTCGGGACAAGCGCCAGTCTTTATCGATAACAAAGTACATTTTTGAACATAGAGCGGATCGTGAAATTGTCTGTGTATGGATGCTGCCTGAAAAATGAGTTCCAATATAGGCTTTTCATAAATTTGGCGCACCTCGTCTAAGCTCCAATCATTTCTCACTAAAGCGGATTTTTCTTTGCCAGGAGATTGATTCTCAATGACCGCGCTTTGATTTGTCATGCTTGAAACCCCTATATTTATACTAGCCATGACGTGTAATTATGCCTTCAACAAGCCAATAAGTACAGTCAACTGTTTGTTTATATTTATTAGGCTTCTCATTGTTTATCCTTGTATCGACTTTTGTTGAAGGCATCTGATTCCATGCCGCAAGTAACTGGCGAAATTCTTTAGTAGATAGTTGTTGAGTATTAAAAATATGTTCTGGATTTTTTGGAAAAAAAGTTGCATCGGCTCCGATATGTTTCATTCCTCTAAAAAATTCTAGGGCACTTTGGAAAGCTAATTTGCAAGAATATTCACTCCAAACTATGTTTGCTTCATTAGGTTTGGCAAAGAATTCTAATGCTTCAGCACTAGGTAACTTATTTCCTGTGAATGGCAGACTAAGCTTCTGACAAACTGATTTCCACTCAGGAAATGACCTATTGGTGGGATAAGAAAAGAAAAACTGTCCGCCTATTTCTAAGCTACCTATCAGCCTGTTTATAACTGAAGCTAAATTAGTTACCCAGTGCAGAGTAAATGATGAGACAATGAGCGAATATTTTTGGGATGAGTTTGGATTATCATCTAAATAATCTTCAATACTTTTTTTTATGAAATTGTGGTTTTTTGAAGTTGTGCATAAACGTAGATGTTCATTTACATTTTTTTCGCATAAGCTAAGCATGGCATCCGCTGGATCTATAAAATCAATTTTACTCTTAGGGAAACGACTAGCCAGATATCGAGATAGAAATCCAGTACCACAGCCAATTTCGAGGATGTTTGACGGGATCGGCGAATTAACTTTGTTGGCTATTTGATTATCTAGATGATTAGCAGCAAATCTCTGTACATTTGCAAATTGATCGTAATAAAGAGCTTTCTTGGAAAATTTTGCCGCAATAACCTCTGTTTGATTCCAGATCTTGTAGCTATTTTTTTTTGATAGATGTTCTATTGAAGGTTTTTGCATTACTTATCTTGAGTGATGCCAGCCGAATTAGCGAAAAGTTTTTTGTGAAATTGCGATTGAATTGTATTTATACACCAATCTGCGTCGGTTAATGGTAGTGCGTGTCCTTCTTTTTCATTGAGAAATAATTTACTATGTGGCAATTGTTCGTGTAATCGTCTGCTGTGTTCTGCATTCACTATCGTATCTTTAGCTCCGTGTAAAAGTAAAATTTGTGGAATGGATTTTAAATTATCTAAATCTAACTGATGTGTATTTAAAAGTACAAGATCGTCATACAGAAGTTCACGATTGAGAAGCGGTGAGTTAGGAGTTGCATTTTCCAGTCCGCAATTCCTATAAAAGTCAGTAAGCAAATTGGTTGGATCCAAAAGAAGTTTTTGCTTCATTAATTCAATTTGTTTTTGACTGAATTTGTAATTTTCCGCGTATTCATGAAATTGGCGGAAACCGCCAATCAATATGAGCATATGAATTTGACTAAAATCTTTTGCGGAAAGATAGTGCAAACCGAACGAATGAGCGATTAGGATTTTTGAACGGCTAGAAAAATTAAAATTGAAATCGTGTTTTTTGTTTTTAAAATAACCACGATCAAAAAGGTTAGTTGTAATACTTTGTCTGAGGTCAGGCAACCATTTTTTCCAGACTGCGTGATTAAATCCCCAGCCATGTATGAAATAAAGCTCAACGTTTGTTAGCATACCAGTACTTTAGAGTGGTAATAAGTTGTTCTATTTCTAAGGTACTATGAACAAGCGAAAGTGACAATCGTACTCTAGCGGTATTATTTGGTACGGTAGGTGGCCTTATCGCTCGGGCATAAATGTCATTTTGTTCCAGATATTGACTTAGTGAAAGGGCTAATTCATTACTTCCTAAATATAAGCAAATGATCTGGCTTTTAGTGTCTCCTGTATCAAAGCCTATTTTCTCTAATTCCGTTTTTAAAAAATGGGCATTTTCTAGAAGTTGTTGCCGTTCTGATACCATATGCGGTATTATTTCTAAAGCAGCTTGAATTGAAGCTAAAATAGCTGGAGGAAGAGCAGTAGTGTAGATCAGTCCAGCACAAAAATTTATTAGATATTCTTTGATGGTTTGGGAACAGGCGATATAAGCACCGAAACTACCGCATCCTTTACCAAACGTACCCATGATAATTGTCCTTTCGTCTGGACTATCAAGTACGCCCATACCATTATTACCAAATACTCCAGTGGCATGTGCTTCGTCTAAGTAAAAATATGCATTGTTAGTTTTGCTAAGTAGCAGTAAATCGTCAACGGGGGCTAGATCTCCATCCATACTGAATATAGATTCGGTAATGATCCATTTGTTATTATTCCGCTCTTTATCCATTAATTGCTTTAAGTGATCAAGTTTGTTATGAGCGAAACGCTTAAAATTTCGGTTGCCCAGTTGGGCTCCCAACAAAACGCTGCTGTGGCTTAATTCGTCACAGAAAAAGAAGCTGTTTAATTTAGACAGAGCATGCAAAACAGTTAAGTTGGTCTGAAAGCCGTTTGGAAATATTAGTGCAGCCTCAGTACCTTTTAATCGAGCCAAGTTATATTCAATTTCATCATATAATTCGCAATTTCCAGAAACGAATCGTGAAGACGGATTGCCGACTCCGTATTGCTCTATGGCTTTTATTGCGCGTTCTTTTAGAAAAGGGTGATGCGATAAACCCAAGTAATCATTGGAAGCAAAATTAATGAGTTCTTTGCCATTTATTAGAATTATTGTAGGGCTAACAGTTCTTGCACAATCTAATTTACGTAAATTAGATTTTTGCTGCCGTTCAGCGAGTAATGCATTAACTTTTCTGGTCAACTCCGTCATATTTTGCTTCACAAAGTCGAAATGGCTTTTTTATAGAATCAAACTAATTTACCATTAACTGGCTTATTAAGAATAAGCCAGTCAATGGTTGAAATTTCTAGTTACTCACAATTCTCGAATAGTAGCGTGCTGAAAAGGTTCTACCTTTTGTTCTGCTAATGCTAATAATTGAGAAACTGGCACTTGTAGTGCCGAAGCTAATTTACTCAAGTTTTTTAATGATATATTCCTGTAGCCTCTTTCCACATCACTAATGTAAGAGCGATGAAAATCGCTTGCCCGCGCTAATTCATTTTGAGATAAACTAAGTTTATTGCGCCTTTCTTGTAATACTTCTCCCAAAGCCACGATTAATTTATCGTGAGCCGTCATGTCTTTAGTAATCATCTTTGTTGCCTTTGTAACCTAAACATTTGATACCCCGCCGACGCCAGTGCTACGCCATTTTTTAACGTGTCCTGATAACGTGACACACCACCATGATATCAAGAGCAGGTATAGCTCTGTGAATCGCAAGAGTTAGTGATTTTTGCCACCGAAGTAGTGAGGCATTACAGTTACTGAAAAAAGTTTTCTACAAACGTTTTAACACTATTTTCGGCAAATGGGCAACGCTTTTTCGGACCAGGCCCTAAAACCACCGTTTAATGAATGGACATTTTTATATCCCATGCGCTGTAAGCTGTCACAGGATAAGGCGGAGCGGTAACCACCGCCACAATATAGAACCAAGCAGGTGTTGGGGTCAGGAAAATGCTTTTCTATATCCCTTTCTAGGATGCCTCTACCCAAGTGGAAGGCTCCTTCTATGTAACCGGTGTCCCATTCGTGGTCTTCCCGGACGTCTATCAGGTTAAAAGGCTCCTGAGCATTGCGCTTGCTTATTAATTTCTCAATAGAAATTTCTGAAATGTTTGACTTTATGCTCGATACTAGTTTTTCAAAGGCTTCTGAGTGTTTCATATATTTTTCTTGAATAGAGGAGTTTGATTTTCTATTTTACCTTTTTGCCATCAATTTCATTTAGTTGTGAAGCATGCGATAATCCTGTCTGGAAAGAACCGGCATATAGGAAGGAAATTCTTTGGATTTTAAACGAGAAGTAGCCAAAATAAAAATGTTTGGTCAAATAGTGCCTCAACCGCAGATACTTATGGATTTTCTTGGTTTTGAAAAGCATGTGCGACAAATAAGAGAAAAGCGGGGAGTCAGCATATGGCCTGGTTGGTACGATCATGCTGCATACTATGTAAATGATTTGCCACCTGAAAAAATTTATTGTGATAAGGAAGAGGTAATAATTCCGGCGTCTGTTAAAGCGGCTGACTACGAATTGGAATTGGCTTGTTTAGTTACCGAGTCTGTTTTGATAAAGAGCTTCGAGCAAGCATTGGATTTCTTCCAAAAGTCGTGCTTAATTACCATTCTCAATGATTGGTCCGCTCGAGACGTGCAATTAAAGGACATGCTGGGATTGGGTCCAGCGCATAGTAAAGCTATAATCGGTAAGAGCCTTGGACCCAGATTCATATCAGCAGAAGAATTGACTATTGATGATTATGGTGTATTTAATATGTCCATGAGATTGAAAGTTAATGGAGAAGAGCGTCTTTCATCTAATTACAATTCAATTTATTATGAGCATCCTCAAACAGGCAAGAAGCAAGCTTGGACTTTCCCTAGATTGATGCATTTTCTTGGCGAATACAACATTAGTTTGCATCCTGGCTACCTCCTAGGCTCTGGTACTATAGGCAGTGGCTGCATTGCAGAATTTATGGCTAAATTAGATCCTGCGACTGGAAACGAAATTGATTCCGCGCGGTATCCCTGGTTGAAAGATGGTGATGTTGTTCAATTAGAAGTAGAGAAAATTGGTTCTTTAGAAAACAAAGTGAAAGTATTGAAAGATGCAAAAATTCTCGATCCCAGTATGATAAAATGAATAGTCAACCTGTTTTTAGTCGGTATTATCGGTGATACCATTGCAAAGATTTTTAGATCCCTTCTTGTTTCTCGGTATTCTTTTGCTTATTGTTTATAAATATTCTGGTATATGGCTAAACGATAATCCATTAGATCAAAATTGGCGCGACCTTGTGTTCAGTGTCAATGAGATTGCCGCAATAGGCGGTATTTTAAGCCTGATTATTGGAATTATAAGACCAATTGTTAGAGCAATGCTTGAGGGACAATTTCTAGCTGCTGCGCTTTTCTATGGCGCTTTTTGGTTTGTACTCAGCCTGCCGGTTTTATATCTAGGTGTTACTGGCGGAGATACGGTCACCGGCAGACTGTACTGGTTTAGCCTTTTATTACTTTTTCTTCTTACTAATTTTCTAATAGGCATGTGTTTTTTGATTGCCTGTTTCTTGCCAAAGAAGAAATAAGGCGAATTAATAGAAACCGATTGTCAAATAGTAATATAATTTGAAAAATTGCCTTTGGAGGGATTCGAACCCTCAATCCCTTACGGGCACCGCATTTTAAGTGCGGCTCGTATACCAGTTCCGACACAAAGGCGTGAGAACTCTCTATTCTACAGCCTTGAAGGGGAGCGTCAATTTTTGTGGTAAGTAAATTGAAAGAACGAAAAATATCGTTGCGATTAGCAGATGGCAAGGAGAAGTTTACTTGAGTTATATTCATTTTTGCATGGTATCAAATTCGCTACCATTATAGTTTTGATTTTAGATAGAAGCGGCTGCAATCAAGCCTGCAACTAAAGCATAATGTTTTTGTTTGCAGTTTCATATCAAAATAGAATTTAGTCGAGTTTATTGGCATTGATATTTAATACTGGTCGATATTAAAACGATATCACTAGACAATAAGATAACAATTCGACAATACAACTGATATATCATACGACAATTAGTATTTAGCAGTTATTCTAAATTTTTTTTCTAATGAATTAAAATAGACTATTCAATTCGTTTTCTGAGGGCTTAGATTCCTTGTTGATTTGAGCAACTGGTGTCATTGGTTGGTATTCTTTCGATCGCATTTTTCGTCCACGTAATTAGCATGAGCCGGCGCATCAATGCACTGGAACAAAAAGCAAAATTGGAAAAACAACCGTAATAGGTGCTTGACCATTATTGCCGCGGGTTAGAATTTATTCTGGCATGTTAGGATGACAGCTATGGTTGAGAAAAAATTTCGTTTGCAAGCTAAAGATATCAAACCGCTCGTACTGATAATATGATATCCAAGCTTAAACAGGTGGCTGTAATAACAACTAAGATTGTAATCCACTTAGATACAGTCTTCATGACAACTTAATTCCTTAGAGACTGGCAGTGTAACACGCTAACCATCTTGATAGTCGTTGGTGTGGTTGCATATTAATGAGGTGACAAACTATTGATTCCGCTCGGTGTAAAAACAACAGCAGTCCTGCAACGAATTTTTGCTCCTGAGGATCAGTCCCAAGCTATCTCCATGCTAGAGGGGGGGTGTGGTGACAATCTACCTGACTACGGATCTGGCATGTATCAACTGGAAAGAGTACGATTTGCAGCACTAAAGCTTAGTCTTGGTAATCTGCATAAGCTCAGCGAGGCGATAAAACTCGCACAAATGGATTGGCGTGATCTTCTTGTAGGCGCAGACTTTGCCGAGTCGGTCCAGGAACATGAAGATTGGGCTGCTAAAATGCTTGGTGCAGCGAGTTGATCAATCGGTGGTCATCAAGTGGCTTAGCGTAGGTTTTCCTCAAAAAATATCGGAGCCGCAATTAGGGGCATTGCTACTAACGCTCCAAGATCTCAATTTGATTAATTTGTTTGCTCTTCGGGCGGTTGGTCGCCAAATCTGATAGTAAATGTCTCAGGTGGATTCTCATATTTGACTAAACCGCCTTCTGAATTGAGGCTGTTTAAAAACTGATATACGGAGCGTAAATCAACTGTGACTGGTGTACCATCGGTGCTTTGCAAATTGATATTCAGAATAATAAATTGACCGGCTGTGCTCAATTTAGAAATAATAGGTGAGCGGCATATATTTAACGCTTCGAGGGCTGACGGTGCCTCGGTCTCTTCTGTGCCGACTATTTCACCTTGGTCGGTAGACATTGCCTTCCAGATAATTTGATAAGCCATTTAATCGTTCCTGATTTAGCCTGCCCTGACCGAAGGATATCATAGGGTGGATTTAGCTGCTTAAGCCGTTTTATAAGGTGCCATAAATTCAGTGTTTTGGGACAAATGAAACATAATATACATTATCAGACTGAATGATTGACGACTAGTCTTTTCATTTAGAAGTTTATGATGTCTTGTACTGAACGCACCACTTCTAACAATTTCGTCGGACTTAGTATTCCTCGCTTATGGGCGAATCGTGAGTGAGAGACTGTTCTCACCTGAAATGCCAAGGAATAAATATCTTTATCTAGACCGCCTTCGTTGCCAGAAATATGTACCATTATTGGTGAAAGACTGCCTGACTTTGTATATCGAGCTTTACGGGTGAGCGGTACGACAATACTTAAATGCATTTTTGTATTCATCTGGTCATTACTAATGATAACGCAGGGGCGAGTTTTGCCTTGCTCATGGCCTTGGGTTGGATCAAGACGGACGTTCCAGACCTCACCCTTAATAGGCATCATCTAGACCGTCTGAAAGAGTGCAATCCCATAGCTTTTGTTCGGCTTCAAATTCAGCCAATTCTTCAGGGTTGGCACGCATCAGGTCAAAGGTTTCCCCAACTTCTTGCAAATAAGTCTGTCTGCGTAGGTCTTCGCACATAGTATGAATAACATCGGCAGCAGAGCAGCCCAACGTTTTAGCCTGCTTGTTAATAAGGGTTATATCTATGTCGAGAGCTTTAACCGTGCGCTGTTTTTGTCTCTTTTCAAGTATAGATACCATAAATTATCCTCAGTCTGTATACCATATCGTATACTATATTGTCGATACTGTCAATATTGTTGACAGCTTTCTACCCTTGTTGAATAGACGTATTGTTGACTATATGATGGGCTAAGTTTTCAGAATACAAGCATGAAACAAAGCGAAAAAATCATCTAGATCGGGTCCCTAGTCATAGTGCCCGAGTGGATTGACACGCTTCCTTAGAAGAAGAGACCACTTGCTAAAGGTAGGTCGGTTATTGGCGTGCTAGTTCCGCCAGGGCTAATATGTCAGACTTTCTATATTCGTCGAGTTGCGAATCACAAATCTGTCGAATAAATCTTGCTCCGTTCTATTGACACATCATCTTTCCTTTGCAGACTATTCGTATACTAAATTGTCGACAGCTATCCTAATCTTTGTTGAACAGACGTATTGTTAACCATACGATAGATTAAGTTTTAACGGATTTGACAGCAGCAGCATGAAGCAAAAGCGGAGAAATTATCCTCGACCAATTTAAATACAGCTATATAAATTGTGGACTGTTAAACAAATCCACAACTGATCAATTGTACGAGATGACAATACTAATATACAACTAGTCGACAATAGAACTAGTGGACGATTCTAAGTTTAAATTACTTTGGAGAGTTATCAAGAGAAGCATCCGATATTTACTCAGATTACATGCACAACTAGTATGTTTTATAAACCTGACTAAATTTACTCAGAATATATCCCTATTCATTGCATGCAACAGATGCACATAATCAGTTACGACTTTCGATTGATTCATCTGATGTAAAATGTTGATGCTTTTAGTATGGAGAAATTATATGAAATTAGTTCTGGTGTGTTGTTTGGCAATGGCTCTTTCGGTAACGGCTGTTGGGGCGCAGTCTTTAAAGCCTGAGGCTCCATCACCATTGCAGCCCGGTATTAATGAGGGTGTTGTAGATAATTTTGTAGGTCCGCAATATTGGTATTTTACGGGGGACACAGGGCACACTCGTCTGCATGCACAATTTAAACCGATGGGATTACTAGGTAATCCTTATCAATCTCAAATTACAGTAACTCTCTCTGACGAAGCTAATACTTGGCATACTTCTAAAGTATTAAGTTCGGATAGTAAAATTACTGATTATACTTTTGATGGTGATTTAAAGAAACCGACAAAATTGCTAATCAGCGTGATTCCGTCTCCTGGTGGACTGGTGCGCACTGGTGGCAATTACCAATTGGAGGCAACGGGAGCTGTGTCATTTGCGCAGAAAAGCACCACAGATCCGATAATTGGTACTTATAAACAGATGGCAGGTTACACTTCCTTGCTAGGAGCTTCTAAATTCCTTCCGGACGGTAGTATTCAGACTGCTTCTGGAGCAAATGGAACCTGGAGATTATTTGATAAAGGCACTCAAATGTATACCATAAATATTGAAGGACAAAGTCAGCTTTCTCTGCAATACGTGCCAGGAAGAGGACTATGCGATGGTGACACCATTATTTTCCAAGAACTTAAATAGTAAAGCTCCAGAACTGATTAACCGATAATAGCCTTTGCTATTAATGCCTCTCCAAGAAAAGAATGCAATTGACTATGCGTCGCCAACGATCTCTTCCAATTGTGGCTTGGAAAGTGATGTAACAAACAGATGAATAAAAATTTGGCATCAAGCAATGAGCAATTGATTTTATTTTGATTCAAATGGCTTTGACACTTTGAACAGTTCGTCCCAATCGTTAGGCGGGTTATTTTGCTGAAGTCGTTTTTCAAAAATGATATAAGGATCTTTTTTAGAGCCCTCTTGTCGAGGTGATTTTTCGTCATTTACCCATACGTATACAATCATCTTTTGAGCGCTGTGATAACGAAAAAACAAGCGAAACCGATCTAAAAATTTTGCTCGTCGCCAATGCCTATTTGTTGGACCCAATGTATTGCCTAAGTTATAGCGCGCATGCCCGGGTTCACTCGGTATTTCTTCAAATATGATTTCTTGTATGCGTTTTAACAGCTTTATTTTCGGATGGCTGGTAAAAGACTCTGGTTGAGCAGTTTTTATTGAGTCTGCTGTTTGAGCTAGATGATTATATATTTCACGAAAGGCAATATAGAAATAGATCTTCCAGCCATTTTTAATGAGTGGTGGCATTAGAGTGTGACATCATCCGGAATAATTTCATTGTCACTAACATTAACTCCAGCAGTTAGTTTTGATGTGCGATTGTATTCTTCTTCCGTGAACGGAGTTATGTGTTCGGGATGGTCAGCCATGTCCTTTTCTAAAAATGCAAGAAAAGAACTTAGAATGGGATCCTCTTCATTTATGTATATCGGATCGTTTTCTAATGAAATCAAAATTTTGCCAGGAGCAAAAACACTGGCAGTGACTCGGGCTTTTCTGGAGAATTCCGGATGTTGTTTGAATAGCCCTTTTTCTAGCTGAATAGCTTCGGAATTTCCTACTGTTGTAACGGATCCCTTATATTGTTCCATGATTTAGTCCTCTGTACGTATTATTGTCCGTACGCAAACTTTTGTCAAGTAGGGCTATGTTTGTGAGTCGATCGTCAATATGAATACGCAAGCTTTATCCAGACATCGATAGTTTAAAAGTCATTTCTGACACTGTAAACTATCCAAATTTGGAGAAAAAATGCAAATAACACCAGAGATAACACTTAAAACTGTACTTGATAAATATGAGAGTATTTGGGACACGCCATTAGAGCTTTGCGAAAGCATGTGTCATATAGAAGATTTTGATGGTTTGATTGGCGATTTGCAAAAATTTGTTGATGCTAAAGACAAATGAAGCTTGGGTTATTAAAAATAGTCTGTAATGTCAGTTTAATTTGAGAATCTTATAGATCTCAATAATATATACTCATGGGCTTATAGTTAGTTAGAATGCTGTTTGGCGTTGAGGACTTTTTATGGAAAAAAGAATTTTAATTGCAATGTTTTTAATTTTGTCAGCATGTCCATTTTCATATGCGGAAGGTTGGCCAACTAAACCATTTGAATCTGTTGTTGTTACAACAGCTCCTACTGGTTCTACTACTACAACTACGATAAATGACGGTAAGGGACATGTGCGCATTGAATCAAAAACAGGAGCCAATAAGTCTGTTGTATTAATGGATTATCCTAAAAAAGAGTCAATCGTGCTTATGGACGCGCAGAAAATGGCAATGAAGAATAAATTGACCTCTTCTGAGGATAATAATGGCACTAAAGGGAAAGACCTTGGTAAAAAAGTTATAAATGGCCATCCATGTCATGGTGAATTATTTGAACAAGGTGGAGTGAAAACTGAGGTGTGGACCGGGGAAGATATAAATTCAATGGTTCAAACCATAACCATTACTCCTCAAGGCAAGACTGTGACCAACTTAAAATCTTATTCGGCTAATCCGCCGGCAATGCCTTCTTTTGCGATTCCTACCGGTTATAAAGTTATTTCGACTAAGTAAGTACTGAACAAATTAACTAGATAATTGGCTTCAAATAAACTTGGCTTTTGATTCGATGATTCAAAAGTCAAGGTATTTGATGTTTATGGTCAAGTGCTATGCAATTGCATGGTCTGTAGCATTCCTTGATTATGCTGCTAGCGTTGACCATAACTGTTTATTTTGTACACAGAATATTGTTTCTAGAAAGACGCAATGAGGATAATTTGTGGATTTGATAGTTTTAGGTTCAGGTATTGGAGCATCTCATATAGAGGGTTTGCCAAATCGCTTTCCTCCTGCTTTTTTAGTTAGATGGGCTAACCAAGCTATTTTATTTGATTGTAGTGAAGGTGTTCGATTTCGTCTCGAACAAATGGGAATTTGTTATGCTGATATCCGTCATATTGCTATAAGTCATGCGCATCCTGATCATAATGCGCTAGTCAATTATATTCATGCAGTCGCTTTACGCAATCACGTGGTAGAAGAACAAGGTTCAAGCTTAAATATTTATGCACCGCAGCAAATCGTTCAAGACTTTCCTGCTGTGTGGAATGGCTATGTACCAGATAATCCTACAAGAGAAGAAGATATTTGGCCTATTTTGCAATTTCATGCTTTACCAAATCAGTCTGTCTCTAGTGTAGAAATTGGTTCTGCTAAGCTGCAGTCGTTTAAAGTTTTTCACGGTGCAGGAAAATGTAATGCGGTTGCATATCGCCTTGATACACCCGAAGGTGTATTTAGCTATTCCGGTGATACGGGTGATTGTACTGGTATTCGCGCAGCTTGTTTTAGAGCAGATATTTTTGTATGTGAAGCATCTGCCAAAATAGGAAGTTTTGACAGTGCTCTTGCTTATGGACATTTAACACCATATCAGGCTGGCGATATTGCCAAAGCTGGCAATGTTTCTAAATTGATTTTGTTTCACTATACTGGTCTAGAAACAGAAGAACAGATTTTGGCTGATTGCCGTGCTTCAGGATACAAGGGAGAATTAGTTTGCTCTCAGGATTTTGACATATTTAAAGTTGAAAAAAGTTGTTTGCTATAAACACCATATGAACTAGATTGTCCTATGGACAATCTGAATATATAAGAACTTAACCAAAATTCTTTGGGCGGTAAAGTTGAAATTATTGGAATTCTGTTTCCTATGCATCGTGCAAGAGTGAGATGAGGAAAATAATTACTGGGAATATTTTCACCCTCAATTCCTAGTTCATTGAGTTTGTTATAAATTATTGTTTGTAAGAGGGTGAGCTGTTCTTCGCCAGTTACAGCTATGCCTAGCCAATATTTATTTATATGCTTATCGCGACCTGGTCTTATATAGAAATGGTCAAAACCAATAGATAACGATTGGGGTTGAATTGTTATTAATGAGTCCCAGACTGCTTCTACCTTGGTAAATTTTGATTCAAACTGACACAATGTTATATGTGGCCATGCGTTATCACCTAATAAATATCCATCAGCTTCTGCAGAAAAATTATTCTGAGCCAGTTTTATACAGTCAGAAATAAATTGTTCGCTTTCGGGAAATAATGCAATATTGAAAGATTTTATTTCTTCTTTGTTTGATTCGGTTGTGTGAATCATGATTTGCTCTTACTAATTGATTGAGTAAGAATAGCACTGCTGCAAAAATTATTGACTTTCAACAGCAAGTATTGTTATATTTTTTTGCTTAGCAATAAGTTGTTCCGGTGTGCACATATTTACTCGTCTGGCTAATTTTAGTCGTTTCATCAAAGATATTATTTGCCAAGACAAATCAAATTCCCAAGGCAACATGCCT
>Ga0207039_1097_pt1 | contig 21755 bp, 18 predicted proteins | sample Alteio_BWMinCont_74_FD_153264 | JGI IMG/M metagenome (GOLD analysis project Ga0207039, IMG submission 153264) | Enriched cells from forest soil in Barre Woods Harvard Forest LTER site, Petersham, Massachusetts, United States -... | ecosystem: Environmental > Terrestrial > Soil > Temperate forest >... | reverse complement strand
AGGGTCATTAAAAATCCCGAAAATGCAGCGAAGGGCACATTACGTCCTTTCATGTGTTTGGGACTCTTCGTGCTTGGTTTATCGCTCCCCCGAAAAGCAAAACCAACATCCCGACGATGGATTGTGTGTTGCTCTGCTGAGCTTTATATTTCATGGAGGGCCTCCTCCGTCGCCTAACTTATACACTAGATTTCGATATCACCCCTTCCCACGCCGGTAGCAGTATCCGTACCCGGACCGTTTCGCTAGCGGGTGGCGGGTCCTCCCTGGTTTGTGCATTGGATGGTTCTTGCAAGCGGAGCGCACTCACGCTGTGCCGGCAAGCGGCATAATCTCGTATCTGCCCGGGCGAGCGATGTAGCGTCGTGCCTGTTTCTGCTGCTAGAATGCTGTCCCTGCAGGCATGGCTGGAATATGCCGAAGAGCCGATCATTCCGCTGCATTCCTCCATTTTGCTTTGCCCTCTTGCTGAGCGTTGTCGGCGCTTTCGCACAGGCGGGCGGTCCTCAGCCTGTGCCCATGCCGCCGCAGATTGCCGCGCCCAAGGACATTCCGTACCCCGGAACGATTCGCTTGAGCGTTGACGCCACCGATATCGAGCGGCGCATCTTCAATGTTCACGAAATCGTTCCAGTGCACGCCGGTGAGTCAATTGTGCTTCTGTACCCGCAATGGTTGCCGGGCCATCACGCGCCCGTAGGAGAAATTGACGAGGTCGCAGGCCTTGTGATGAGCGTCAATGGGGCGCGCGTGGAGTGGCAGCGCGACCCGGTTGATGTCTTCGCGTTTCATGTCGCCGTACCCGCCAGCGCCACAACCCTCGACGTCAATTTCCAGTTCACCTCGCCGGTTGATGCCAGCGAAGGCCGCGTCGTCGTGACGCCGGATATGCTGAACTTGCAATGGAACGCGGTAGCCCTCTATCCGGCCGGCTATTTTTCGCGGCAAATCATGGTGGAGCCCAGCGTTCGTCTGCCGGATGGCTGGCAACTTGCGACTGCCCTGGACGCGGCTGCAAGTAATGGCGGTGCCACCACGTTCAAGCCGGTGTCCTTCAATACCCTTGTAGATTCGCCGATCTTCGCCGGTCGATATTTCAAGCGCTTGGACTTGGACCCGGGAGGTCCCGCACCGGTTCATTTGAACATTGTGGCGGACCGGGCGGACCTCTTGGAGATGAAACCAGAGCAATTGGAAGCACACCGCGCCCTGGTGCAGCAGGCGTACAAGCTCTACGGCTCGCACCACTATGACCATTATGATTTCCTGCTCGCGCTCTCCGATCACATGGGCGGCATCGGCCTGGAGCATCACCAGTCCAGCGAGGACGCTACGGTGCCAACGTATTTCACTGAATGGGAAAAGGACGCCGACACCCGTGATCTGCTACCGCACGAATACACTCACTCATGGAACGGCAAGTTCCGGCGCCCGGCGGATCTATGGACGCCGAACTTCAATGTGCCGATGCGCGACAGCCTCCTGTGGGTCTATGAAGGCCAAACGCAATATTGGGGTTTCGTTCTGGCTGCCCGCTCGGGGCTTCTGACAAAGCAACAGACCCTCGATGCTATAGCAGCCACGGCAGCTGTTTACGATAATCGCGTCGGCCGCGAATGGCGGGCGCTCGAGGACACCACCAATGACCCCATCATGGCGATGCGCCGACCGCTGCCCTGGCGAAGCTGGGAGCGCAGCGAGGACTACTACTCGGAAAGCCAGTTGGTGTGGCTCGACGTTGACACTCTAATCCGCGAGAAGTCCGGCGACCGGAAGTCTCTGGACGATTTCGCGCGGCTCTTCTTCGGAGTAAACGACGGCAGTTTCGTAACTTTGACCTATACGCTCGACGACGTAGCGAAGGCGTTGAATACCGTACAGCCCTACGACTGGGCGATGTTCCTGCGCGCCCGGCTGGATGGTCATGGCCCTGGAGCGCCCTTGGATGGCATCGCTCGTGGCGGCTACAAGCTGGTCTACACAGAGACACCCTCCGATTATTTCAGGGACTCCGAGGCCCGCCGGAAGGTGACCGATCTAACCTATTCGCTTGGGATGATCATAGCCGCGGAAGGGCGCCTCAGCGACGTGCTTTGGGAGGGTCCCGCGTACAAGAGCGGACTGACCGTTGGCACTCAGATCATTGCCGTGAACGGGGTCGCGTTCGATGCCGACCGCCTCAAGAGCACGATCAGAGACGCCAAACAATCCGGCGCTGCCACCGAACTTCTTGTCAAGAATGGCGACCGCTTCCGCACTGTGAAATTCGACTACCATGAGGGGCTTCGCTATCCGCGCCTGGAACGCGAAGGCAACGCGCCCGCGCGTTTGGACCAAATTCTCACACCGAGAAACTGACGTGAGGCATCAACCGTTTCGTGCCAGCGTTATGCGTGTCAAGCGAAGGTCGAACGCACGTGTCTGCGATGGCGAATCGCAGTCCTTACAAGCGGATGGCGTTGGGAAAGCGCTGCAAAAGTACCGGGCGTATGTTGGTGTCCCAGGCGCTGTCATCAAACGCCGATTCCAGTCCCAGTACTTCGGAACTTCCTGAAGCCATAAATTTCCTCCCAGTTCTTCCCAGCAATTAGGACTCGAAGCCGAAGATCTCTTGTGCTTTGAAGAACTTGGCGATCTGCCTTTGGGCATTCTGCCTGCCTCTAGACTGCTTGGGAGAACGAACATGAAGCCAACAACCCGAGCTGTGTCCCTGTCCCTGCTTACCTGGTTGGCACCAGTACTCGTCTCCGTCGCCTACGGGCAACAAGGCCTCCGTGGTCCCATCCCGCGAAGCGCGAGCGTTTTCATTGATCCAATGGATGGCTTTGGACCAGAGTTACAGAGGGCTTTCGTCAATGACAAAGTGCATTTAGTCATCGCGAGTGATAGGGGAGACGCTGATTTCGAGATCATGGGAGGGATTCGGAACGCCACGGACCAAACTCAAGAGGGGCAGTCATACGGAGAACGCAGTAACGACGATGAACAGGCGTACGCCCGGACGCGTCTTGTTACGGTGACAATTGTGAACCTAAGAACGAAAAGCGTAGCCTGGGGTTATGGAGCGAGCGGGTTCCTCGACCTGCCTGATGCTGCGGAATCATGCGCGAAGTCTCTGAAGCAGGCAATGGAGGGCAAGCGGTTGACTACACGCTCAGCCACATTCCGTTCCTCCCGGCCTTTCGCCGCCTGGGCCAGCCCTTGGCATGGCCATCAATTCGGTGAGGGCTAGCTCTATCGCCTACTTCCACTTCTCTTCCTCAGCTCCACTGGACCGACGGTAGAGTTTTTGCGCTGAGAGGTGGCGCGTGCCCAGTGGACGGTACACCTGCATCTATGGACAAAGCGTTCGTGTCCACAATATGTTGACATCATGCCACCGACACCCGTACTCGTTGTTGGCGCTGGTCCTAGCGGACTAAATCTGGCGTTGGCTCTTATCCGCCAGAAGGTACGATGCCGTCTCGTTTCTGAAGCCGCCGGCCCAGGCGAGGAATCGCGCGCCATGGTGGTGCAGGCGCGCACACTCGAATTCTATGGCCAATACGGCTTCGCCCGGGAAGTCGTCGAACAAGGCGTCGTCGCCGAGACGGCCCATGTGCGCGAGGGTGGCGAGTCTGGCAGTCGAGAAGTGCTCTCCATCAGTTTCAAAGAAATGGGCGCGGGCCTCAGCCCGTATCCATTCGCGCTCGCGTATCCGCAGGACGATCACGAGCGTTTCCTGATCGAGAAACTCAAGGATGCGGGTTGTGAAGTCGAGTGGGGCGCGAAGCTAACCAACTTTCGCGAAGCCGAAAACGGCGTCAGGGCTGCCATCGAGCATGATGAAGGCCGGGTTGAGCAGGCGGAAAGCGCATATATCTGCGGCTGCGATGGGGCGCGCAGCCGTGTGCGCGAAACTCTCCAGCTCGGTTTCCCGGGGGGCACCTATGAACAACTCTTCTATGTCGCGGACGTGAAGATCGCGCGCGGCTTTTCCCGGGACCTGTACATCAACCTCGGTGAACACATCCTCACGTTGATGTTCCCTGTGCGGTCGAGTGGAATGCAGCGCTTGATCGGCCTGGTGCCGCCCGAACTGTCACAGCGCGAAAACCTCGGCTTTGAAGACATCCGCGCCCAGGTCGAGCCACTTCTGGATATCAACGTGACGCAGGTAAATTGGTTCTCTGCCTATCGCGTCCATCATCGCGTTGCCGACAGATTCCGAGTGGGGCGCGCTTTCCTCGTTGGCGATTCAGGCCACATCCATAGTCCTGCAGGCGGTCAGGGCATGAATACCGGAATCGGCGATGCCGTCAATCTCGGATGGAAAATAGCGCACGTGCTGCAGAAGCGCGCTGACGCATCGCTTCTCGACACTTACGAGCCCGAGCGGATCGGCTTTGCGCGTTCACTTGTAGCCACCACGGATCGCGCCTTTACGGGCTACGTCCGTTCCCCCGGCTGAGCTGCTCTTGCCTCCGGTCGCCGTGCACGTCATGTACATGTTTTGATGAGCCGGGACTTCGTTTGGGAGTGCTGGGATTGGACCTCTGGGGTTGAGATTTCGTTGTGCCCAAGGTACCTGCGGTGTACGATCCGCGAAGCGCGAAGGGGGTGGCTCTTGGATTTAACTCTGCAACGAGCAACGTTCGTCCTGTTCGTCACTTTGTCGGCGGCGGCAGTCGCCGGTACGCCCCGCATTCTTTCGGGCAAAACTCCGACAGTGCGGTCTCAGCATCGGGACATCATCATCCGCGAGCGCCACGGCAGCCAGGTGACCAGCTCCAACTGGAGCGGATACGCGGTGACCGGCGCAAAGGATTCGGTGACCGACGTAACCGGTTCCTGGGTCGTGCCATCGGTCAATTGCGAAACGACCCCCAACGCCTACGCCGCTTTCTGGGTGGGAATCGATGGATACAGCTCCAACACCGTTGAGCAAATCGGCACGGAATCCGATTGCGCGGGCGGTCAGGCGACGAACTACGCGTGGTTCGAGTTTTATCCGCACTTCTCGTACACGATCGAGAGCGTCACGATCAAGCCCGGAGATGAAATCTCTGCGCAGGTGAAATACGCAGGCGGCCGATTCACCGTGTCGATCACGGTCAATCGTGCAGCCAGTCCGCAGTTCAGCACGAGCACCAAGCTGAGCCAAGCCGACCGATCTTCAGCCGAATGGATTGTCGAAGCTCCCTACAGCGGCGGAGTTTTGCCCTTGGCGGACTTCAACACGGCGTCTTTCGGCGTCGACAACACCGGAGTATCTAACACGTGCGATGCCGCGATCGGAAATGCGACTGACCCAATCGGCTCGTTTGCCGCGGCGGATGTGTTTGCGATCACGATGACCGCCGAAAACGGCGCAATCAAAGCGCAGCCGTCGACGCTCTCGACGGATAAGTCGAGCTTCAACGATATGTGGAACAGCCAAGGCCCCTGACCCCTAGCCTGCTTAATTCATGAGGGATGCGATTTTCGGGACTTGGCCTGTCTTTCATGACGCCAGCTCCTTGTCGTTCATGATCCTTCCCCGGACTTTTCAGGTACAGGATCCAAGCCGAATGTTCATTGGATTGGCCAGTCGCTAGCCACTGAAATTCAAATATGTCCAAAAAGGAACAGATGCCGATACTCAGATGTTTTTAGAATCAAGCTGCACGGGGAACGGAGCCTGAAATGCCCTGAGCTATGGACGAATGGAGGGCCTTATGCGAATGAATTTGAAGCAATGCGTCTGGATTGTGGCGATGACCCTGGCTATCGGTATCACCGGAGGCACGGCACGGATCGCGGCGTCTCCGTCGCCACAGGACCAGCACGACCAGGATTATTCGAAGAATAAGAACTACCAGGTAGGTATGCGCGATGGGCGCGACGACAGCGCGCACAACCGCGACCACTCCAAGAAGAGGAAGTTCAAAAAAGACGATGACCAGAAAGCTTACGAGTCTGGCTATCAGGCAGGTCACCAGGGCAATCCACAAGACCATAGATAACAAACCGGGTAGGAACAGTTCCTGGGTGCGCCAATTCAATCCAGAGGGCGCGGCGAACTGCGTCGCGCCCGGATGCGCCAGAGTTCACCTCCTTGCAGGACCGCAGCGGCTGACAGCATGGCTGTGCCGCCCGCAAGCGTTTCCACAACGAGTTCAAGAATCCAATCGCCTGCGCGGCTGAGCTGTCGCTCGTCCCATCGGGGCTAAACAACGAGGCCTCTGGTCAACTCAAAACTGACCCACTACCAGAGTCTCGTTTCTCTGGGACTTGGGCGCGGGTACTCAAAGCGAGTATCCGACAATTCCGGGGTAACTCTCGCCAACCGCCAGTATCAACCCCGCGACTGGTCATGCAGTGGACAAATGGCCTGCGTGTGTGGAATGCGTGTGCGTGGTCAGGAGGTGGACAAGCGAGAAAGCGCCGGAGCCCTTTATGACAACGGCGATCGTCAGGTGGAATCGCAGAAGGCAAGCCATTCCCGCGGCTTTGATCATGTTCAATATGGGACAGACAGAGATGTCCGAATAGACAGACCGTTGGAATCATGAGTACGGGGTATGACATCCTCAGGAACCCGCATCATAGTAGCCCCGTCTGGACTACTACAGTTGCTACGCGGGGCGAAGTTGAACGGCAGTTGGTTCGGCGGGCCCAGGCGGGTGACCAGTCAGCTTACGAAGAGTTGGTGCGGATGCACCAGCATCGCATTTTGGCGGTGATCGGCGGCATCCTCCATGGCAACGAGGACGTCGAAGACATCGCGCAGCGGGCGCTGGTCAAGGCGTACCTTTCGTTGAAGCGGTTTGACCCGCGGTCGGGATTTGGGACCTGGCTGTATAAGATCGCGGTCAATGAATGTCGGGACTATTTTCGCAAGAAGAAGGTCCGACGGTCGGTCTATGAGACCGACTTGAGCGAACATCAGCTCCGGCAGATGGAGGCGACGCCGGATTCCCGGGAGGATGCCTCGAAGGGCGGTGCCAACCTCGGGCGGCAGGTGGAGCAGAGCGACCTGCTCAATCAATTGCTCGCCGAGCTCGATACAAAGGACCGGACCATGCTGGTGATGAAAGAAGTGGGCGGTTTTAGAGTAGAGGAGGTCGGAGAAGTACTCGGCCTGAACGCCAACACGGTGAAAGTGCGGTTGTTTCGTGCCCGTAGACGGCTGGTGGAAATCTACCGCCGGAGGTTGAAGGACCCCACAACGATGCGTTCCTCAGGGGCTGGTGGGAAATCCGTTCGCATTTAAGCTAGCGATATCCAAAGCCAAGCAATCGCCCACAGGATCAAGCCCACGACTAGTGTCCTGAGCATCAGGTCCGCCCTGATGAGCAAATAGGGTATAGCACTGCGGACGCGCCGTATGGCGTGATTCATGGTGCTCCTTACGATGCGAAGACGGTGTAAACCCGAGGGGGACTAGACTCGGCTTTCGTACTGCAAAGTCCCTCCCCCGACAAACGCCAATCTCATTCCATTAGCGCAAGTGTGGCGCCAAAGCACACGGTAATCCGTATCCCCGTATTCCCAATGAGATTAAAGTGATCGTGAGAATCACATTCCGGATCGGGAAGGGGCAATCATACGCTCGGGAAGTTCGAATGCTCCCAAGCCTTGGAGCAAATGACTAATGCCCTGGAGTCGTAGCAGTTATAGGAAGCGTAGTACTTTCCAGCCGGTCAGTAGTGGTACGCGTCCCCTTTCCGGTCGGGTCGCAGCGCCCGAGAAACGGGGTGATCTCAAACGAGTCGACCCAACACCCTTCTTAAGTGAATGACCAGGAGTTTGTTCAGAGTGCCTACTCGATTGACCATTAGTCGGCATGGCGCGCGCCTGGACGGAATCGGCTATCTCGCCCGGCCCGGCCAGACAATCGAGGTGCGGCGACTCTGGCGCATAGAGTCGTAGGCCTTCTCGACACCTTCGCATCATCCACACAGACGCAAGACTTTAAGCGGGCAACTGCCGAACGTGGTAATCGTGAAGGCGACATGGATTTCGACAGTGCCATCGGGATGTTGAATCGGTTGCTCCTTCGAAAGCGCCCCAAGACTTTGAACAGTTCCTGGGTTATCAAACATGCCCCTCGGTGTTATCGCTTCATTCAAACAAAGGTCCGCGCGGACGCCGGCGGGATCGATTGGGATAGGGTAACGCACGCCCTCGACGAAAAATACCAACGACGCTGGGCGCCGAAAGCGCGACACCGGGTCCAGTACCTCTACCGAAGCAAGAGAGAGATTGATCTCATCTTGAACAAGCATCGAGACAAGTTATATGTCTTTGTTGCTGCCAACGGTCCACTCGACCTGCGAACAAGAGACACGATTGCCATCGCCCTTGTGCGCGTCGCTCAAAATGGGAATCTGCTTGCGAAAGAAGAAGTCGTTAAGCTCGTTCGCTACACCATCGACGCGTGGCTCGACCGCCACTATTGTCTTTCTCGTTGGAAGGGCTACGAGGATCAAATTCGCCAGCAATTGGAGGGGTGCATCCGCCGATATCGATATACCGGTTCCTTCCATAGATATGTCTTCCGGACTCTTGAGTACGCCGGCAGGGGCCTCCGCCCGCTCGACGCCTGCTCACTGGACGATCCAGCGGCAGCGGACGCTCGGAAGCGGAAGCTGGAAAACGTAGTTCGTGATCCCGAAACCAACGAGATAGGGTTCTACGGTTTTGGGAAGCATGGTCCCTTTTGACGGGCGACCCAAGTTTCCTAGGTCTGGAAAGGATCCCCATGCCTTCGGGGCCCGAAACTTCATAACAGTAAGGCGGCCATGCCCCAAGGGGCTAAGCCTATTCGAGAACGTGAAAGGTCCGTCAAACAGATTCCCGCCAACCGCCTTGCTGACCGCATTAACGGCGGCAGCGGTGAAGTCCAATTTCATACCTTTAGATTTGATCTTGATAATTCATTAGGGGCGATTCCCCTGCCCAGAGCGAGAACCGCCCCTTTACAGGGACGCCCGTAAGCTACCACTCTTGGGAAACAGCGCAAATGGGGTCCAAATTCAAACTGACCCACTACCGCTTCCTTGACTTCGATGAACGCCTTGAGTAACTTGTTGTTGAAGCCAACCGAGCCTGGCCCCCACGCAAGGGTCCTCAGAGGTTCAGGGCTTCGGGGTCAAGACGTTCCCGGTTGACCCCCTCTCATTTCTTTCGCGTCTACGGAAGAAACTTCCGAACGATCCAAGGGATTTCCCTCGGCTCATTGAGCCCATTGTCCGAGAATCCCGTGGTTCGACCCCGACTTCCGAAGCCGCAGTCGCCGACAATGTAAAGAGGTTTGAAAAGCCGTGCGGGTTTGTTCCTTCGTATCACGTAGAGAACCAATCCTGGCGCTGCGCGGTTGTGCAAGAGTCCATATGACGTGGGATAGTTCCCGATTCGTCAGGTGAATCTGCGACGACGTCCTAGAGTCGGGCGCGCACAGTACCACGTTACGCCATCGTCGCAGTTACGGAGTTCACAAGCTTTGCGACGGAAAGAAAGTTCTCAGGGGCGGTCGAAGAAATTAGTCGCAAGGGATGTTACGTGGACACCACGTACTGCCAGTGGGAACCTCGCTCAAATGTAAGCATTTCCCACGACCAACAAACTTACGTGACTAAGTGAGAGGTTATCTAGGCTTTCGAGCGAAGAGGCATGGGTACCGTATTCAATGAACCAGGAAACGGCTGTAGCCGTCCAGGATGTTGCGCAAGTCAGTCCGCGTCCGCAACCGCAGGAGGTCTAACGGGTCACACCGGACCGGGCTGGCCCCGCTCAAGGGCGGGAGCGAACTGCTCGCCCGATTGTCAAATCTCACCGGTTTCGAAGTAGCGAGATCCCTTTTGCAACGAGCAATCGAGCGTCGGTGGTAACCAGGGTTAAATCGAATACTTTAGCGGTGGCCACAAGAAATGCGTCGGACGGATCTCGGTGAGACAGGCGCGTCTTAGTTGTTGCGAGAACAACTTCCGCGGTGAGGGGCGCTTCCCTGAGCGGGGCTACTGCCATCGCCCGAGCAACCCATTCGTCGACGGTCACGTCTAGGGACACACGTTTCTTCTCGACCAGAATCATCAATTCCCAAACGCTAATTGGAGAAAGCCATTTTTCATTTGTCGGATCCTCAAGCGCTCTCTGGACGCGGGGTGCCATTCTCTCTGGCTGGAGCAAACTCCAAATCCAAATGTGAGTGTCGAGAAGCAGTTTCACGAGTTGAGGACTTCCCAATCCTTCTCATCACTTGCGGGAGAGACAATGTCGCCTACAATGCGGCCAGTCCCCGCCATGGAACCAAGCCAAGGTTCTTTCTTTGCTTTCGGGGATGGTGGCACAACCTCGGCGACGGGCTCGCCGAATTTCGTGACGCGGATGGGCCTGCGTGTCTTGCGGACGCGTTCGAGGACTGCGAGACAGGTCGCTTTGAATTTGGAGATAGCAATTTCATCCATTGGATGCCACCGACTGCGTTTGTACCATAGTCAGCGACCATAGTCAACGATGTTATCGCTGGTCGAGATCGGTTTTGATCGGCCGCCACCCGGCTGGTGCTTGGGCTTCAGAGGGCGCCTTTCGTGATCCGGGCCAGCCGGTCAGATGATTCTCGAAGGTGCCTCTGGAAGTCTATTTCTGCAAAACGAACTATGCTATCTCTCCTGTTATCATGCACATGCTATTTTGCCCTTAGGCAGAAGAGCAGGTTTCTGACGAGCTGGGTCGTCGATTTATCAGTCTCGTGGCCGCGCGCATTTCGGCCCCGGCTCCCTCGGCCCATAGGACACAACAAACGAGCCACGTCCGTGGGGTAGGCCTCCCTGCTGCGGCGGAAGTGCTACCCACCCGATTCGTGAACTACCTCGGGGCTACTGGGAACCCAGCTCGATAGGCCCTCGCTAGCTAGCCGGACGTCGTAGCTGGATGCCCGGATGATCGACAGGTTTTCCGGACTTGCGTTTGGAAGCAATCGTTCTGTCGACAAATCACACGGAGGTTTGACAGCGAGGCGCGCGGCCAGTAGGCTCTTGGGGCCATGAAAATTATCGTAGCCGACAAAATCAGTCCGCACGGAGTGGAACTGCTCGGTCAGAAGGGCTGGCAGGTGAGCCAGCCGGCGGCGGCTTCACTCGGGGCGGAACTGGCGGAGGCGGACGCGCTGGTGGTGCGCAGCGCCACCCGCGTGACCGAGGAGTTGCTGGAGCACGCGCCGAAATTGCGCGTGATCGGACGCGCCGGCGTGGGCGTGGACAATATTGATCTGGACGCGGCGACGCGGCGCGGCATCCTGGTGATGAATACGCCGGGCGGAAACTCCGCGAGCGTGGCGGAGCACGCGCTGGCGCTCATGCTGGCGATGGCGCGTTCGATTCCGCAACTGAGCGCGGCGCTGCACGCGGGCCGCTGGGAAAAATCGGGATCGGCGGGCAGGGAATTGCGCGGCAAGACGCTCGGGCTCGTGGGCCTGGGACGCGTAGGCGTGGAAGTGGCGCGCCGGGCGCGCGCGCTCGAGATGCGCGTCGTGGCGCACGACCCGTATGTGGCTCCCGAGCGCGCCGCGGAATGGGGCGTGGAACTGGCCACGCTCGCCGATGTGCTGCGGCAATCCGACTACATCTCGCTGCACACGTCGCTTTCGCCGGCGACGGACAAGCTTTTGAACGCGCAAACGATCGCACAGATGAAGAAGGGCGCGCGCCTGGTGAACACGGCCCGCGGAGAATTGGTGGACGAGGCGGCACTGGCCGAAGCGCTGCGCTCGGGGCATCTGGCGGGGGCGGCGCTGGACGTCTTCACCGAGGAGCCGCCGAAAAATTCGCCGCTGCTGGAGCTGGCGAACGTGATCGCCACGCCGCACGTGGCCGGCTCGACGGCAGAAGCCCAGGAAGAAGTGGGCGTGCAGATTGCGGAGCAGGTGCGCGATTACCTGAGCGACGGCACGGTGCGCAACGCTGTGAACTTGCCCGCGGTTTCGCCGGAGCAATACCGGCGTCTGCGGCCGTACCTGGATCTGGCGGAGCGGCTGGCGTCGCTCGTGGCGCAGGCGGCGCCGTTTCCGGTGGGGCGGCTGCGCCTGGCATGCGCGGGCGAGCCGGCCGAAGTGGGCACGCACCTGCTGCGCAGCGCGGTGCTGGCGGGCGTGCTGAACGCGGTGCTCGCCGAGCGTGTGAATCTGGTGAATGCGCCGGCGCGCGCGGCCGAGCGCGGGCTGAGCGTGGAGGAGACGACGCGGCCGCGGGAGCGCGGCATCGCCGACGTGGTGGAAATTACCGTGACGCCGGCGGGCGACGGGAAGCGCGGCGAATTTTCGGCCGACGGGACGGTGCTCTATGGCACGACGCCGCGCGTCTTGCGGCTGAACGGCATCGCTGTGGAGTGCGCGCTCGAAGGCACGCTGCTGCTCTTCACCAACCGCGACGTGCCCGGCGTGATTGGGCAGATCGGCACGATGCTGGGGCGCGAAGGGATGAACATCGCTACCTTTGCCCTGGGACGCCGCGAGGCAGTGCTCGGCGCCGAGGCGCTCGCGGTGGTCGGGCTCGACGGCTCTGTCTCCGACAGCGTCCTGCCGCTGCTCCGCGCGATACCGAATGTGCTGGCGGCGCGCATCATTCGCCTGCCGGCAAGCGCGACCCCGGCGATTCGGCAACCGAGCTTCGATTGGAACGGCGGCGAACCGGAGGGCGGCGCACAAGCCGCCGGACCAACGCCGGGATGACACTGCTGAGCTGCGCTCCTCGTGGCTGAGCGAAAGGAAAAGCAAAAGGCCGGCGGGCATGGAGCCCGCCGGTCTTTTTGTTTTCCGTGGCGTCGCGTCGCTCGCGCAAACGCGAGCGACGCGGTGGTGTTGGTTATTGCCGCGGCGCGAGCACGGTGTACGAAGTCTGGCCGTGCCAGTTGACCAGCAGGAGCACGGACTCATTACCCGCCGCGTGGATCGCGTCCTGGAACTGCTGAACGCTGGCGATCGGTTTGCGGTTGACTTCCTGGATCACGACACCGGGCTGCAGACCAACGTCCGCCGCCGGGGAATCGGGATCAACGCGCGTGATGACCACGCCGCGCGTGCCCATGGGCAGGTTGAGCTGCTGCAGGATGTCGGGCGTGAGCGCATCCACCTGCATGCCGTTCATGGCGTTTTCGCCCTGTTCGGAGGTGGCTTCCGCTTCGGTCTTTTCCGGGTATTCGACGAGCGTGACGTCAATCTGGCGCTTTTGGCCGCCACGAATCACGTCGAGCTTGGCGACTTGGCCGGGAGGTGTCTGCGAGATGCGCAGGCGGAGGTCGTAGGAGTCGGCGACTGGGGTGCCGTTGAGGGTGACGATCACGTCGCCCTTTTGCAGGCCGGCCTTTGCACCCGGGCTATCCGCGGTCACGTCCCCCACGAGCGCGCCTTCCGCGGAAGGAAGGCCAAACGCCTTCGCCAGGTCGGGCGTGATCGGCTGGATGAGCACGCCGAGGTAACCGCGCGTGACCTTACCGTTCTTGACGAGCTGCTCCATCACGCGGCGCGCCATATCAATGGGTACGGCGAAGCCGATGCCTTCGTTGCCGCCTTCCTCGCCGTTGCCGTTGCTGATGATGGCCGTGTTGACGCCGATGAGCTGGCCGCTGGCGTTCACCAGCGCGCCGCCGGAATTGCCAGGGTTGATGGCGGCATCGGTCTGGATGAAGTCTTCGTAGCCGCCGTTCCCCTCGATGCCCACGTCGCGACGGCTGGTGGCGCTGACGATGCCCATGGTGACCGACTCACTGAGGCCGAAGGGTTCGCCGATCGCCAGGACGATATCGCCGACACGCAGCTTGGCGGATTCGCCGAGCGTGATGGGTTTGAGGTCGCTGGCCTCGATTTTCACCACGGCGATGTCCGTGCGGGGATCGGCGCCGACGAGCTTGGCCTTGAGCTGCTGCTTATTGTGCAGCGTCACTTCGATGTCGCTCGCGCCGTCAACGACGTGATTGTTGGTGAGGATGTAGCCGTCGGGACTGACGATGACGCCGGAACCAAGGCTGTGCTCGCGCTGCTCGCGCGGCTGGTCCTGACCTCCGCCGCCGCCGAAGGGGTTCTGGCCGAAAAATTGGCGGAAGAATGGGTCATCCCCGAAAGGATTTTGGCCGCCGCTGCCGCTGGTATTCTTGACGACCTTCGACGTGGAAATGTTGACGACGGACGGGAGTAAGGGCTCGACGACGTCCGCGAAACTATCCCTCAAAGCACCGGTGACGGCCGGGGCGGGCGCGCTGTCGGCGACCTTCAACGTCAATGTGCGCGATGCTCCGAAAACGGTGTGATTACCGGAAGAGATCGCAAACGCCAGCGCTCCCCCGATTGCGAGTGCGGCAGCGAGCGAAACCATGGCCACCGAGCGCCGAATCTGAACTGTGCGCGTGTTCATACTTTACAGCCTCCCTGCGATGTCAAGTGTGCGTAACTCCGTCGGAGCAGGCGCTCAGCCGGAAGCCGCTCAATTTCCCGCTCAAGGACCTTCGTCGGCGGCAGCGGGTGCCCGTTCGCCTGTTATGCGAATGGTACCTCAAATACTTAGATGCTTGGCGACCGCCCCTCGGCTCGGCGCCACAATAACAGCACCCGGCCCGGAACACGGCTGGCACCCAGTCCTCACTTCATTATACGCGGGAATTCGCCGAACGGTTGCGCTCCGGGACAGAAAAGGTAAACGTGGCAACCTGGGTCGCAGGAGACCACGCCGCGGAGGGTCCTCTGGGGGGCTGGCGGGGCGGGCCTGTCCTTTTTTCCAGGAACGAGGATGGTCGCGGCCTGCGGCGCCCTGGTCCCGAACCAGATTCCAAGCCTTCTTGGAGTCCATCGATCCTTGTTGACTTCTAAGTGATTCTTGTTGAAACGTTTGCAGCCGCCTTGTTGACCTCTGTTGAATCTTGTTGAAATTTGGTGCTTTCGCGTCTACAAATTTATCTACAGCGAGATGAGTTCTCGTGATAGCTCTGCTTGTGCCTGCCAGCGGTCGGGTTTATGGAATCTTAGAAGCAGAGATGGATCTCGATTTTTTGCCTGTCCCTCGCCAAAATCATTGGGAGCTGTGTAATCAGCAACTTGAGCCTACCGATTACCGGTTTTGCTCTTGGTTCAGTTTGGGGCAATCGCGGTCTGCGTGTCTTACGGAGATTAATTGTGGATATTTTTGAGACAGCGGTCGCATTCGGTGCAGTGGCAACGCATTGATATTTATTGGAGATTCTCGCTGGAGCTCAGGTTGAATTCATCCGCCTTTGATCGCGACGGGAGAAATTCGTTGAAAAATCAAAAGAAGCCCTCGTCACTTCGAATTAGGGTTGGCACAGCGCGCGATGTGTCGATTATCTTGAATATGATTCGGGGGCTCGCCGAATACGAGCGATTGGAAAGCCAAGTCAAAGTCACGCCAGCACGAATTCTTCGCGATGGCTTTGGGCGGCGGCCTTACTTCAAAACGCTGATTTGCCGCGAGGGCAAGAACACTGTGGGCTTCGCGCTTTATTTCTTCACCTACTCGACGTTTCTGGCCCGGCCAACGTTATATGTAGAGGACCTCTTTGTTCTACCGCAACTGCGGGGCAAGGGCGCGGGTAAAGCCTTGCTTGGGGAGTTGGCCCGCATTGCCGTCCGGCGGGAATGCGGCCGGATGGAATGGGCGGTACTCAACTGGAATGCCCGAGCGATTACGTTCTACAGGCGCTTGGGCGCGAGACCGCGGAAGGAGTGGGTCCTCACGCGTCTTACAGGCACCGCTCTCCGCCGGCTGGCGCGAAGCCACTAGCAACCTGAATTGTATTTGTGATCGGTCAAATGCAAATATTGAGTTTGCATTAAATCTGCGTTCCGTTAACGTCGCGCTAGTGGCGAGTCGATGAGTTCCGCCATCGGCCAACCTCAGGCCCACAGGAGTTCCCCTTGAGCGACACCAGCTACGAGCAGGCCATTAAGCAGACCCATACGCGATTGAAGACTAACGCGTTGAATTTCTGGGAGGTTTCGGCTCAGGCGATCGCGCTGATCTCACCCAGCATGACTGCCGCGTTAATCGTGCCGCTCATGTTTGGCACGGCGGGCTCGGCTGGATGGCTCTGCTATCTCTTCGGCACGATCATGTTGCTGTTTGTTGCCTTCAGCCTCAATCAGTTCAGCAAACGATATACATCAGCGGGCAGCATGTATGAGTACACGGTCAAAGGCCTTGGGCCGAAGGCCGGCGGCCTGTCGGGCTGGTGCCTGATCTTTGCCTACATGTTCATCGGGATTGCCGGCGTCACCGGCTTCACCCACTTCGCCACCAAACTGCTGGCAATGACGAACGTTAGCGGTTACTTGTCGCATCCTGCAATTACGCTCTTTGCCGTTTGCGTCCTCTCGGCTTGGTTCCTAGCCTATAAGGACATCACGTTCTCGACGATTCTAATGCTGGTATTTGAAGGCGTATCTGTGACCCTCATCCTGATGCTGGCGTTTCTGGCGCTGGCCAAGACCGGCGTCGCCGATCCCTCGCAGTGGCACCCGGCCGCAGGCCACGGGCTGAAAGACATCGGCCTGGGCGTCGTGGTCGCGATCTTCAGCCTCGTCGGTTTCGAGTGTGCCACGGCGTTCGGCGAAGAGGCACGCACCCCGCTCAAAACGATCCCCCGCGCCGTCATCGCCAGCCTGCTGCTGACGGGGGCCTTCTTCGTCTTCATCACCTACGTCGAGACCCATGCGCTGGCCAACAATGTGCCGACGCTCGATAAGCTGGACGCGCCGCTGTCAACGCTCAGCGAAAACCTGGGCGTGAAATGGATGGGAGTCTTGATTTCTATTGGGGCGATGATCAGCTTCTTCGCTCTCGCGCTCTCGTGCCTGAACGCCGGCTCCCGCGTGTTGTTCACGATGGGCCGCTACGGCATTTTCCCGATCTCGATTGGCAGCTCGCACAAACAGAACCTCACACCACACGTAGCGATCTCGTCGTTCGCGCTAATACAGTTTCTTATCCCGACGACGTTTATCCTCTTATCCTATGCCGCTGTTGGTGGGTGGCAGATGGCGCCGCTCGACGCTTTCAACGACGCAGGGCTGTTTGGTGCAATGGGTTTTTGCGGGGCGTACGTATTAATTTCGCTGGCCACGCCGTTTTATCTGAAAAAGATCGGCGAACTGAAGGCCTACCACATCGCGGTCGCCGTCATTGCTCTGGCTCTGTTGGTCGTGCCGATTGTAGGCACGGTCTATCCGGTGCCGCCATCGCCGCTCAATTATTTCCCATATATCTTTGCAGCCTACTTACTGGCCGGGATCGTGCTGGTTTCGATCCGCAGCCGCAGCCACTCGGAGATCGACGGCATCCGCAAGGTACTCGAACAAACCTCGATGGCGCCGGAACTAACGGTGCCGCTAGGACTAGCTGCCTCCGGCCTCTCGAAGGAAGTTAGATGACGACTACATTGGGCTCCTTGGCGAGCCTCCACCGTTATCCGGTGAAATCCATGATGGGAGAGGAGCTCAACGCGGCGGACGTCACGCCGCGTGGGCTCTTCGGTGACAGGTCCTACGCGCTTTGCGACGCGGAAACCAGCAAAGTGGTTAGCGCCAAGAATCCACGGAAATGGCCGAACCTGTTCAGCTATCGGGCGGCGTACACGAGTCCACCGATAAACGGATCGGTCGTGCCTCCTGTGCGGGTGACGCTTCCTGACGGAGACTTCACCGTCAGCTCCAGCCCCGATTTCGCACCGACTCTTTCCACGAAGCTGGGCCGGGCGGTTACGCTTCTGGCGGCGCCGCCGCAACATGCGCAGCTCGAGGAGTACTGGCCCGACATGGAAGAGTTGGCGAATCGCGATGTGGTCACCGACGAAGCCATGCCCGAGGGGACATTTTTCGACCTCGCCGTGTTGCACGTGCTCACCACCAGCACGCTCGACCGGCTGCGGGAAGTAAATCCGCACAGCCGCTTCGAGCCGCGCCGATTTCGGCCAAATCTGATCATTGACAGTGGCGATCAGAAAGGTTTTGTCGAGAACGACTGGATCGGCAAGGTGATCGCCATTGGGCCGGAGGTCCGCATTGAAGTGAGCGGACCTTGTCCGCGCTGCGTCATGACGACGCTTGCGCAGGCGGATCTGCCCAAAGATCCAGGGATTCTCAAAGCTGTGGCGCAGCAGAACAAAGGCCATGTCGGCGCCTACGCGACAGTCGTTCAGACCGGCACGATTCGCATTGGCGATACGCTAACGGTGGTCTGATGCCCCGTCCGCAAGTCTCGCCTGCTATTCTCCACTCCATCCAAGTTGGGGCGCCGAGGAGCTATGGTATCGAGGATGCCGTCGATACCCACGACAAACCATGGACGACCGGCTTTTTCAAGACTCGAGTCGAAGGTCCGGTATTCGTCGGCACGACGAATCTCGTCGGCGATGGACAAGCCGATCTCAAGAATCATGGCGGCGTTGATAAAGCGGTGTTGGCGTACAGCGCCGATCACTATCCGAAATGGCGGGAAGAGTTGCGTATACCAAATATGCCGTGTGGCGCCTTCGGCGAAAACCTTACGATCATCGGGTTGAGCGAAGAATCGGTCTATATCGGAGACATCTTCCGCATCGGGGAAGTGACCTTCGAGGTGAGCCAACCGCGGCAGCCCTGCTGGAAGCTCGCCAGGCGCTGGCGGATGCACGAGTTGACCGGCTTGGTTGTCCGCAACGGGCGCAGCGGCTGGTATCTCCGGGTTATGGAGCAAGGCTGGATAGATACGCAGATGCCGGTCACGCTGATCGAGCGTCCCAATCCATCGTGGTCAATCGCCCGCGCCAATGAAATCCTGCACCACCGCAAGACGGATTTGCATCTCACGCTTGAGCTAGCCAACGTGCCAAGGTTGGCGAATTCGTGGGTGGAGGAGTTGCGCGAGCGCGCCGAGCGTTTGCGCGCGACGGTCGCAGAGTTACCACTGTCTCTGCCCAACTCCTGACAACCAGCGGCTTAGCGGATCAACGTTTCGTAAAATACAAGACGAGGCCAAAAACTACGGCGGGAATCAGTGCAAGCAGTATATAGAACCGGCCTCTACTCATCCAAGGCGTTCGCCGCTCTTTCCAGTCGCGCAACTCCAGCCGGTCTTCCACCCCCACTTGATCCTGATGCCGCAGGTCGTGTGCAAGCTCTGCGGCTCTAGCGTAGCGGTTCTTGGGCGCGCGTTCGATCGCCCGGTAGATGATTTCCTGTAACTGCGGAGAGATGCTGGCATCGATTTCGCGCGGCGGGATCGGGTTGTTCAAGAGGCGGTCGTTCATGATGGCCAATGGATCTGGGCCCCGGAAGGGAGTTTCGCCGGTCAACATCTCATAAAGCATGACTCCCAGGGCATAGATATCGCTGCGCCCGTCCCCGCGCTTGCCCTTGACCTGTTCGGGAGAAATATATTCTGGTGTGCCCCTCACCTTGGATAGTTTGGTGAAGGTCAGCCGCCGCGCTCCCTCTTGCCCGGCGATGCCAAAGTCAATCAGTTTGACGCGGTCTTCCTGATCGACCATGATGTTTTCGGGTTTGAGATCCCGATGCACAATGCCATGGCTGTGAATGTAGGAGAGAGTGTCAGCGATGCCCAACGCGATCCTGACCGCACGCTCCGGAGGTAGCTTCTTTTCGGGGCCAAGGATTTGCCGGAGATGTTTTCCATCCACCCACTCCATGACCATATACATCTGGCTACGGTCCTCATCCGTGTAAACTTTCATTACGCCAGGATGATCGAGGGTTTTGCCGATCTCTTCTTCCCTGTGGAAACGGTCGAATAGCACCGGATTGCTTTCTATTTCAGGGTTGGGAACTTTGATGGCGACAGTACGGCCCGTGAGGAGGTCGGTGGCGCGAAAAATGGATGCCATCCCGCTTCGGGCAACTTGGCTATCGATGCGATAGTGATCGAGTTGGTTGCCGGGATCGATGGGAATCCTCCCCAGCGTGCTTCAGGCAAAAATTCGCGGCGGGCCCAAAACCGGGAAGGCAGGGCTGAGCCCGCGATACAGTATATTGCGCTCGACGGTTCGAAACCGCGTACTTTGCAACCCTGATATTGTCATTGCCTTCTCCGAAGCGTGGGATAGACCCCCAGGTTAGTAGTGCAAGGGGTAAGGAACCTCGCTTTGGCTGCGCCACTCCCAACCCATATTATTGTCGGTAATGATCAGACGATGTCCTAACCGGGCGTTAAGCGACCCCGAACTCTCCATTCCCATGTCTTTTGGCGGTTCCTGCAACGACAGGAATAGGTCTTTGTAGGTTCCGAGCGTGCTCGTTGATTTCGGGCGGTCAGGATCAAAAACGAGGTGATTGTCAATTCTGTATTGCTGCAGCATGTTCATCCACCGCTCCATATTCATCTGCAGCGGCGAGTCACTTACAGCAAGAAAATTTAGTACGCGCAAGCCGTAAGGGAAGACGTGTAAACCCGTTGCCAGCACATCGTCTGAACCCGTCGTGTTGTAGTAAAAGACGCCGCCCGGTTTTAGATGCTTGCGGATGATCTCCAGGTAATCGGTCGAAAGAAGGTTTGACGAGTGGTCGCGCCAGTAGAAAGATGTGTTCTCAACGATGGCGTCGTAACGCTCCCCTGGGTGCGCCAGCATCCAGCGCCTGCCGTCATCGATGTGAATCTGCACCTTCGGGTTTTGTAGTAGGGAACGCACCATCGCGTAACGAGAAATCAGCGTGAGATAGCCCGGATTGATCTCCACAACATCAAGCGACTCGGCCTGCGGCTGATTGACCAGAATCTGTCCCCAGGAGCCGGACGAGAGTCCAATCATTAGCATTCGCCTCGGAGCCGGATGAAACGCACTTAAAGCGAAGGCGCGAACAATCAGGTTTACATCGTGAGTCGGGTCGGTATTGAAGTATCCGTCGTAAACTCCATCTCCGAAAACCATACTGTCTCCTGTGACGGCAATGACTCCATTTCGATTCTCAACGATGTACGTAAAAGGTTCATTACCTTGGAACTGAGTCCCCCAGATGAGCTTTTCATAGAGCTCGGAGTAAAGTGGCGAGGCAGCCGGAACCGCTACCAAAGCGACCGCAATGGCCACTGCAGCCCAAGCGGGCGGAGTCCGGAACTTGCCGTCGCGGACAGACAGGATGGCGCTCCCTGCGATGACGGCTGATATCCCCAGTTGAAGCGAAACTTCACGCAATCCGAAGTATTGCATCACGACAAAGCCAACGAGTAGGGTGCCGAGCGCTGAACCCACGATGTTCGAGACGTACACCAGACTGACCCTGCGACCCGCCTGATCGTCATTTGTTATCGAGAGCCGGCACAGCAGCGGGAGCACCGAGCCCATCAAGGCGGCGGCGACAAAAAACCCAGAAGCGCTCATAAGAAAATTCACGCCTGTCCGTCTGAAGAACCCAACTAGGGGCGGCAAGTAAACGGAGATAACTCCAGCGACCAGCATCACGACTCCGACAACCTGCACAACGGTTGCTGACGACTTCTTCTCCGTCAATTTCTCGGCGATGTACGAACCCGCCGCGATGCCCGCCAAGAACGTGGAAAGCAAGAGCGCGAATGCCGGTGCACGATCGGATGACGAGATCAGGAAAACACGAAACCAGGCGATCTCGAATCCCAGCCCAATGAAACCGGAAACCCCCGCAACCAGCATTGCCAATCCCAGTGGCAGTCCTACTGCCGCAGAGCGCGACTCCTGCGGCGGTGTGGCAATCTCCTTGCTCACCGGCCGCCCACTGCGTCCATAAAGAAAGGCGGTCGAGCCCACGAGGATGTTCATGCCCG
>Ga0207039_1095_pt1 | contig 21926 bp, 22 predicted proteins | sample Alteio_BWMinCont_74_FD_153264 | JGI IMG/M metagenome (GOLD analysis project Ga0207039, IMG submission 153264) | Enriched cells from forest soil in Barre Woods Harvard Forest LTER site, Petersham, Massachusetts, United States -... | ecosystem: Environmental > Terrestrial > Soil > Temperate forest >... | reverse complement strand
TGAGGGACAGCTGGATATCAATAGTGGACCTGTGACATCCAGGCTGAATTGCTGTAATGGTACTTGATATGGAGCATGTTCTAAAATCTGGCGCTGCGCACATAGTCAAGTATATTTTTGTGTGCCTCCTGTTGCTTCAACAATTTACACCTTTAGCATCGGTTGCAGCTGAGCAGTCAGCTTCTACATTGACAGATATTGTTTCTTCGCAAACGCCGTCATTAGAGAAAGAAGTGGCAAGCAAGGAAGATGACATTCGAGAACTTGATCGGCAGATCATCCTTGAATTGGTGGAGCTCGACAGATTTAATATCCGATACAGGCTTGAGATCAATCATACTGCCGGTTGGCGTAAAGTGTTATATCCTCTAGCACAAACAGGTAATGCGGCAGGCTTAGGCGGGAACACTATCGTAGGGCTTCGTCAGAATGTGCGTGGTTGGAATCAACCACAGCTGATATCGGACACAGCACTTAGAAAGGGTTTTGCTTCAGCCATGGTCGGTACCATACTTGGTGGCGCCAGTTCTTCCGTAGAATTGGTAGCCGACGGCATGCAAACATTGCACGACAGAAAAATGGGTTTCTCTCCCAAGCGAGCATTAGCTTTCGAAAAGCAGAAAGTTAACCACATTAACCAGCTTCTTGCAGCCCGTGACAATCTTATGACTGATGCGAGGCTAACTGGAAATCGGCGCGAATTAGTAGAACTGAAAGGGGAAATGTGCAGGTACATAAAAGATCGGCTGGTATCGGAATTTGAACAGTGGTATATCCACGCTCGTGAGTATTCATGCTATAGGAACACTTTCTACAGTCTGAACGTGATCACAAACGCTACCAGGTTTGCTGCCGTTCAAATAGCTTTTAAAGGTCTCAATTCTTCTAGGTACAATGGTGCTCTAGGCCCCACGCTTATTGCTAGCGGCTTTATAGCGTCAGTTACACCAGCTTTGAGTTCCGCTACTGGACTTTTAATGAGGAAGTGTCAAACCAAGCGCCTTGCCGGGCAGTTTCGCAACGCAGAGGCGTTATCTAACGAGGATATGGAGCAACACTACCAACGATTGTCCCGACTGCTTACTAGCACCGGCGAGTTGGATGATAGAAATAAACAGTTGCTGTCAGAGCTTGCTATTTTGCGCAAGGATACTATTGGCATAGACGAAACTATACACCGAGAATCCGACAAAATAGGAGAACTTCGCCGTGTGGCGGCTCAACATGCAATAGCCGGTCCAATTGTCGGATCATTGAGTTTGACATCAGGCACCTTGAACACTATCGCCTATTATGGATACCGGCAGCAACCTAAAATCAGCAATCGCATCTTACTGAGTGGCGGAGTGTCAACATTGAGCGGGGAGGCTCTTGCCCTCTATATAACGCCAAAGTCTGCGATATCGGGTTTTTTGTACGAGCATGATTTGAGGAGAAGGGGACAACACCCAGATCAGCTACTAGCTAAACGACTTTCAGACCTTAACGATCTGGAAGCAACGATCAAAAGCAATTCTCAATGATGTGGCAAGTGCTGCTAACAGTCTTAGATGTTTGTCACGTTCATAAATCTGCCAGCCAACGTAAGGCACGCAGCCCTGGCATAAATAGGTATTCACCGCCGCGAGTAACTACAAATTGCGGTAGCCCCTGCAGACGTCTGCGAACCGGATGTCGCGGGATAGTCAAGTCACCGGACCCATCGTTCGCGCCTGCAATAGGGTCTTTCTGTCCGCTTGCCGCGATAAACTGTCCATTGTTGAGCCAGACCGATTGTACAAATTCGAACTGCCGCTTAATACTTGCTCCGATAAAGACGAACATCAATCCACGATCAACGCCGTCGTCCTCTAAGACTCCTTCCGGAAGCGGTGGTCCATAGCTTGTGCCTCTTCTGATCATGCGACGAATATTAACTCGTGTGCCACTATCTTTAATACCATCACGAGGATTCATTCGTCGTATGTGCGATCCCGGAGGGGTCTTGAATCCGGCCTTATCATCTTCGTAATAAAGGAAATTGTTGTTGCGTTTGGCATCCGCTCCCAACTTAGGATTGTCGTGCATCGGACAAAGTGCAAGAGGCGCTCCACTTCGCCAACGCCCCATCATTTTTGCCGCCAGTAATTCCTCTTCTTCAAGATTACTAGAGCTGGCTTTAAGGAATTGCCGAAAGGCTGCCACCTTCTGATGCAACTTGCGCAAAGCGACATATGTACCGTTACGTCCTAACACTTCCGGTTGAGGCATGTCGGGAGATTCGCCCATTTCGTCAGGATAGCCAAGCACAAATTCACCTGCTTTGAGTGCCGCCTCGTTTGGATTTGTACCTGGAACTCCACTACCCTCAACAGCGGGATGACTGATTCCATCCCTGAAGCCAAACGCTTCTTTTTCATTAGCTAAAGAGTAGCAATCTTGACGCCAAATTGCAGTTACTCCCGGCAGTTGATGATAAGCTTCTCGTCCGCGCGCAAGTAGCGTTTCGAGACGCGGCTTGTCTGGTGCGAGCGCAGCAAGAACTAGGTGTACATCTGGTGTCCCCAACGGCTTTTCCCAGCGCTCTGGACTGCTCTCACCAGTGTCGCCTAATTCATCTGCCCTAGCGGCCATTCCTTGTTGGAATTCTAGCGGAAAACTATCCAACGAGCTTTGTGGCACACCCAGTACTTTCATTCCCTGAAAACTGATTGCCACACCGAGCCCGGCATCAAGGACTGAGGCGGCTGGTTTTGCAGCCGAGGAGACGACAAGACTTAGTCGACGCAGTAACTCTTTGCCGTCATTAGGATCGTCTATGCGAAACAAGATGTATGTTGCTGCATAGGGAGAGGGGCGTGCCTGCAGCACACCACTTTGGATATCATCAAGTTCGAGCACATTGCTATTCATAGACTTCACTTAACCAGATTCAGCCAGAAACGTTTCAAGCTTTCATCGGCACCAAATAGTGTACTGAAGATCGTAGAGTCTACCATCAGCACATCACCAGCTCTGGTACCATTCGCTGGCAGCCATATGAATGCATTGAACTCCTTATTTCCAGCTTCCGTAAAAGGATGCGGCCGCGACATATCGATTGGCTGCTTCGCTAGCACATGAATGGATTTCGTGTTCTCGGTCGTCAATGCATAGTGGGGCATGTGCATGTGATAGTTGAACGTAGTAACACCAGTGAAAAAGCCGCGCTTATCTAAGTCATGCGCTATGGATAAGGGCACCATCTCTTTAGTTGTCTTATTGCGAGCCGGGCGCAGTCCATAACGATTCTCTATCGGTATTTCCAGCCCTTGCATAAGCGACTGTGTATATCCTCCAAAGCTCTGCTGACGAGGAACCAGGGCATCACCATGATGGCGATGTTCCATCTCTCTTATGTTTTCGTCGTCTGAGTGACCAACATCGTGGTGCGGTCCAAGAATAAGACAAGTACCCTCACGTGATAGAAACCGTCTTACTGCCTCAATTTCCTCTGATGTTGCCTTCTGCCTTGTGACTACATGGTCGAGACCAAATACCATGAGCGTGTCAACGTCTTCAAGCACTCGTTCATCAAGCGGCAGATGGTAACCGGCATGATCTATACGCTGAAAAACCGGAACTGCAAGTCCGGTCGTCTCCTCGACAAACTGCTGAAAAGGAATCCATGCGCGGAAAAACAGCTCCAGAGATCCGGCAATCCCCTGTTGAAAAAGGATCGGGTTAGCCGCCAGAGACTCGAACTTGGGCCAAGCAACTCTGCGAACCTCGCTCATGGTTGAATAGCGATTGTCCAGCTCATTTATTTCTCTATTCGCTTCAGCCGGATAACTCCAGGAAATGTAGATGCTGACGCGCCGCTGCCCTGAAGTAAACTTCCTCGGTACATGGGTTTGATTATAAGTACGTGGCGCTGGTTTAGTTGGGCTCATCATAATCCCCTTAAGTAATTGTTGAGTTAGGCTGTGACAGGCCGTTTTGTTTGCGATAGGCGACGCAGTCCATCGAAAGCAGCATATTTATAGGCATAGCTATAGGTTGGTGTATTCATCGACATGTTGGCAATGGTGTTCATCGTTCCCCCACAGTGGATAGCCATTTGCCCCACACCAACGAGTTCCGATGCTATGTCTGCTATGCAATGCACGCCGACTAACTTGCGGTTGTCTTTGCGAAAAATTATCTTGAGCAGACCACCACGACCGGCGATGGCACCGCGCGGAGTAAGGTTCAATTCGCAGCGACCGACTTCGTAATCAATGCCTTGTGCGCGACACTGCTCTTCCGTTAGTCCAGCAGCTGCTACTTCCGGCATACCGTAAACTGCGGATACCGGAGTGGGATCGACAACTCCTTCAAATGGAATAGCAAAGGCGTGACAAACAGCGATTCGACCTTGTTCCATAGCAATGGAAGCAAGGGTGGGACCAAGAACATCTCCTGCGGCATAAATCCCTTCCACGTTGGTTTGAAAATGTTCATCGACCGCAATTCGCCCGCGAGCATCGGTGTGTATGCCAAGATCTTCTAAGCCCAGACCCTCTGTGTTAGCTGCACGTCCAGCAGCGAACAAAACAGTGTCTGGGTGCATTGTAGCGCCAGTCGATAATTGTACTTTGATCTTGTCACCGGCTGCGCTTATGGCACCGGTGGTGGTACCAAAGAGAACAGTCACTCCCAGCTTATTAAATAAATCTGATAGGTGGTTGGAAATTTCACCATCCATCAACGGCAAAAGGCGATTCGATCTATCCACCATGGTTACTTGTGCACCCAGAGCATTGCAGATGGTGGCAAACTCAATTGCTACTGGCCCTCCCCCTACAATAAGTATTTCCTTGGGCAACCATCCCCTGAGGAGGACGGTATCAGTGTCGCAGACACCAGGAATATCAAACGGCACACCCTTTGGCCGAACTGGGCGCGAGCCGGTGCCGATTAGTATAGTTTTGGATTGTAATTTTTTTTGCGAGCCATCTGGCAATGTTACTATAACACTGCGATCTTTTTCCAGGCGCGCAGTGCCTTGAATGTATTCCACGCCGCGTTTAGCAATATTATCTGCAGTTACCTTCTGAAGCGTTTCACAGACACTAACTGTGCGTTTTTGCAGCGTGCCTAATACGATATCGGGCGGAGCCTCCATATGTACACCATAGACATCCCGGTCTCGGAATCCAGTGAAATATAAGGCCGCTTCGCGTAGCGTCTTGGTGGGTGCACCACCGGTGGTGGTGACTGTTCCACCAGGTCGATTCTTTTCAATGACAAGGCAGCGGTGTCCGAAAAATGCAGCCAACTCAGTTGCACTTTCGCCTGCGGGACCTGCTCCGATTGCGATTAGATCATAGACCTCTGCCATGAGATAATCTACTGCATCTGATCGAGCATATTGGAGAATGATTGTTTGAGCTGCAATGCCTTGAGAATTTCTTCTGAGGTAACATTCGGGTACCTCGCGTATTCAAAGAAGCTATCGCACTGATGAGCTCGAACAAATTTTGCGAAGGCGGACACATTTGTCATCCCGTCTTCGGGGAAGCCTTCGAGATGAGTGAAGATAGACGTGCGACCCAGGCTGTTAAACAACATGACAGCGTCTTCTGTGTATTTGTCAAAATCGGTATCAAAGATACCTATATACATAAATCGAGTGTCGTTATCGAAGATCACCCAACGAAGATAATGTAGCTTGAGAGGCTTGAGGATCTCATCCAAATCGAAATTTACAAGTTCGGACTGCTGTTTGCGCATGAGGTCTGCATGTCCGGGCTTGATTTTGGCAACTATTGTGAATCCGTTTGCCGGCGTTTTTGCTTTTACTGCACCGTACTTGCCAACTTCTTGCATGTGATCACCCCTGTAAAGAGTCAACCAAAATACTCAGCTAATTGTACTTGACCTCGGCTGTCAGTAGTCTTTCGCTAGAGGATTGGGACTTATGATCGTAATTCTATTCCGGTCATACAGTCCACTTTACGTAAGATCCTACCACAGTATGCAAGATCGATACTTTCTCGGTTATAATACCTGGCTGACGTCCGTTATATAGGAATTTGGCATATGAAAACAGTCAAGGTAATCCTATCTATCTCTGCTGCAATGGCTACGCTTATGAGTGTAGTTACAACAGATGCAGCAAGTGCCCAGACAAGACGAGCCCACACTCACGATGTTGCCAAGGCCGCTGCTGTGACCAGCACACCGGAGAAGACTGAAGCACGGCAGGAAGCTCACCAAGAGAATCAGGAGTCGCGTCAAGAGCGCCGGGACGAAGCTAGCTCCACCCAGAAGGCAGTAACCTACAATGTGGCAAAATCCAAACAGCAGCAGAAAGCCACTAAGCAGGCCAACGCTGCTTCTGCTATATCTCAGCGTAAGTCAAGGTGACAATAAAATATTTTCAGGTGAGAATTATGCCAAGAGATCTGCAATTAGCACAAGTGTATTTTCTACCAACTTTATTGCTCGCCGGACAGGCGGTTAGTTCGAACTCGCTAAGCTAAGTCGCTAATCCCTGCAGCCGCCAACATATCATTCTGGGCCTTCTCCATGGCTTCGCGTATTGGATCAAAAGCCATTCGAGCATAAATTTGAGTTGCCGTTGGTGATTTGTGCCCTAGAACTTTTCCTATCATTTGTAAGCTTTGATTTCCCATCGCCATATAACTGCCAAGTGTTCGTCGCAAATCATGCATACGCAAATTTATTAGTTCAGCTTTCCGTAGCAATGTCTGCCAGCTTCTTTTAGGTTCAACCAAATGTCCTGTGTCACCCGGACCAGGAAAAACCCAGTCAGAAGCCTTACCTTTAGCGCGCTCGGTTAATATCGCCAAAGCCCGATTGCATGTTTTGTGAAATTGAACTTTTTCTTTTCCATAATTTCTGGTGGACCCTTCGGCAGAAAAAATCGCCAAAATTCAGAAAGCCACCGTAATTTAAAATATACCAGAAAGTGGCTCCAATAGCGCATCTTAGAACATTGGGGAACTTAGAGAAAAACTAAGAAAACAATGCTGTATACTATTCCCAATCTATAAGCCTGACATGCTCTTCTGTCCATTTATCATAACTATGACGCGATTTGTTAAGTTTTTCCTGGCAATCAATAGCGCCCGCTTCCATTGTTTTTGCTTCTGAAAGTTTGTTTGTGCGCTTTAATAAATCAGCATAATGTTTGCGGGTGATAATCTCTTCGTCTGAAGGAAGTGGAAAAGGTAGTGTACTATAGTCTTCCAGTGCTTCTTTGTATAATGATTCCGCTTTCACTGGGTCGCCCTCTGCTGCAGCTACATCAGCTAAACAACTGAGCGCATAATATGAGTGCTTTAAATAAACGGGATTAGGATGGTCTTGTTTTATTGATCGAGCACGCTCAAAATAATCTTTTGCTTGAGCAAATTTTTGATGTTTAAGATAAAAATTGCCAATAAACTCATAGCGATGTTGTAAACCCGTGGGAAGTTTGTTTATTTGATCCTGAAGACTTGCATGATTTCTCCGAGGACTGCTCTTCGCTTGTTCCAAGTTTTTTAAACTACGTAGATATAAAGCTTCTGCTTCGCTGTATTTATCTTGCTCATCATAGCATTTGGCTAAACAGAGAAGATCTCTATCGGATAATTGATCAACCGTATCATGGTTCTGCAATGTAGCCGCTTTTTCTGCAGGTTCAGATCCTTCTTCGATCAGTGCTTCTGCTTCGCGATATTTAGCTTGTTGCATATACAGCGTAATCAGCTTGTCTTTATAGTGCTGATATTGCTCATCTTTAGCTACTTTCATTGCTTGCTTAAGTGTAGATTCAGCCTCCTCATATCTCTTTTGTTTTGCATAGAAATCTGCTAGACCACATTCATATGATCGTTTTCCTGGTGCTAGGGCAATAGCCTGTTTAAATAACGATTCTGCCTGATCAAATTTCCCATAATGAAGATAACATTCGGCTAGTGATGCAAGTTCGCCAGACAAGCTGGTTGGGAAACCAGGATAGGGAGTTATATATTTTGGGTTCTCCCCATTTTTTACTATTTTAGCGAGACGGTTATTCAAAAAATCTTCTGTTGGAACAAAGTTGCCTTTTTCCGCAGTAATGCGAGCCTTTTCCATTTCTTTAAACCATTCTGGGGCAAAGAGTCCGGTTACATCTGGTACTGATTGTGCAAAGGAGTCTAGACGGATTCCAAATGCAAAAATAGCGACAAGTAAAAGCGACGGAACTGAATAAAAACTTCGCATGCTAGTCACGAGTATTTACTCTTTATTATGTCTTACTCATGATATTAGTTGATGACATTAGACTTGCGCAGCAGTTCAGTTAAAGCAGCTAACTTTTTAATATTAGTACTTAGAGCATCTTGCAGCTGTAAATACAATAACAACAGCATTATCACAAAAGCCGTAACCGTTGTAACATGGGCAAGCCCTGTACCAGGCTCAAATGGTGTTACAACATTCTCAAAATAAACACCTAATATACCTATAATAACTCCTGCAACAGCTACCACAGCCAGTCTTACTAAATAATAAGACCAACCAATCTTCTGTCTACCCTGGACTATCCGTATTAGCTCTTCTTTGGATAAATCTTGTATTTTTTCTTTCATCTTGCTGCCTTCGTAATTATCATTGTCTCTCTCATGTCTAATATTAAAGGATGTTTGTTAGCACAGCAATCAGCCAACTAGAACAGCTTGAATATTCTTGAAAACAATATGTAGTTAGAGCCCCGTAAAAATAGGCGTGACAAAAAACTAAGTAACAAAACTGCTCAGTCACAGTCTGGCATAATGAGTCAGACAGGCTATAGTCAAAAACAGATTTGCCTTTTAGCACGCGCATAATAAATGGGAGTAATAATGAGTACGTCTAGTGTATTGTCAACAGAGAAAACTATGGAAAAATCAGATTTGTTAAAAGATATGGTGGCTGTTGTCACTGGCTCGGGAAGGGGTATTGGTAAAGCAATTGCTACTGTCTTAGCTCAGGCTGGGGCTAAAATTGTCATTAACGATATCAATGTAGATTTGAGCAAAGCCACCGCCGAAGAATTTAAATCACAAGGATTCGACGCAATAGATGCTCCTTGTAACGTGACTGTAAGCGAACAGATTGAAAAGATGGTGGAAACAGTAATGAATAAATATGGACGCATAGACATACTTGTCAATAATGCTGGCATTACAAGGGATGATCTTTTTATGCGCATGAGCGAAGAGCATTGGCAAGCAGTTATTGATACTAATCTAACTTCAGCTTTTAAGGTCACTCAGCCTGTGCTTAAAATTATGTCCAAACAAAGACGTGGCCGCATTATAAATATTGCTAGCACAAGCGGTGTACATGGCAACCCTGGTCAAGTGAATTATGCAGCTGCTAAAGCTGGGCTTATCGGTTTTACAAAAACTGTCGCCTTAGAATATGCAACGCGCAATATTACGAGCAATGCTGTAGCACCAGGTTTCATTGATACAGATATGACCAAAGCACTTGGTGAAGATAAAATAAAGAAAGTAGTTGAGCGGATCCCTCTTGGCAGGATGGGCTTGCCTGAGGATATAGCTCAAGCCGTACTTTTCTTTGCCGGACCAGGCTCGTATGTGACTGGGCAAGTTATAGAAGTAAGCGGCGGACTTTACACATAAAGGCTGAGCTAGAAGCGCGCGCCAAGCAATGAAAAATAACTACTATTGCTTGGAATACAACACTAATGTTTGTAAAGTAGTTACGAATCGGCCTAAGCTGTTAATCTAAACGGTAAGGCATGATATTCTAGTTGCCCGTGGTGCGCTTTAGCAGCCAGCTCGGATTTTCATGCATCTTAATTTATGAGATATTGGGAGGATTAGGCATAATATGGAAGAAAAGGAAGCCTTCGAACGAGTGAAGAAGGTAGCCGTCGCACAACTCAATGTAAACGCAGATGAAGTGACGATGGAAGCAAGCTTTACTAAAGATCTAGGTGCTGATTCACTGGATACGGTGGAGCTAGTAATGGCTCTTGAAGAAGAGTTTGGTATGGAAATCCCTGACGAAGAAGCTGAAAAAATAACAACCGTCGGTGAAGCTGTTAAGTACATTTCCGCTCACGTATAGATTCTCTTTATCTTAATAAAACAAAAAGCTTGTCCCTGCCAAAAAGGGCTTAGAGTATTGTTCTATTAGAGAGCGATTTTAATTCAATGGTAGCAGAGCGCGTTGTAATCACAGGAATTGGTACCGTCTCATCAGTTGGTATCGGTAAAGATGAATTCTGGCGGGGTATCGTCCAGGGACGATCTGGCGTAAAGCGAGTTACTCGCATTCCAGAAGACCAACAGCCAGCAAGTAAAATTGCTGCTGAAATTACTGACTTTGATGCCAGCAAATGGATGGAAGCTAAGCAAATAAAGCGAACCGATCGCTTTATACAGTTAGCTGTTGCAGCTAGCTATTTAGCTTCCGCAGATGCCAAGCTTGGTTCTACTACGCTCGACCCACAAAGAGTAGGCGTAGTGGTTGGTTCTGCTGCCGGCGGCTTTCAGTCTATAGAAGAACAATTTCGAGTTTTGATGAATAAAGGACCCGACCGTTGTTCGCCTATGACTGTGCCTATGTTGATAGTAAATATGGCTGCCGGCTGGATATCAATGCTTCATAACGCACAAGGGCCAAATTTGTGCACAGTAACAGCTTGTGCAACTTCGGCTAATTCAGTAGGGGATGCATACAGACTTATTCAAAGAGGCGAAGCAGATCTTATGTTCGCCGGAGGAAGTGAGGCACCGATTACATCTTTAGTAATGGCTGGTTTTGCTTCAGCCCGCACACTATCTACGCGTAACGATGAACCTGAGAAAGCAAGTCGTCCTTTTGACCAAGATAGAGATGGCTTCGTTATAGGCGAAGGGGGGGCCGTTTTAATTCTAGAATCTTTAACTCATGCCTTAAAAAGAGGGGCGCCCATTTATGCTGAAATGGTGGGTTACGGTTCTACCGCTGATGCGTTCGATATTGTGCAACCAAGGCCAGATGGTGCTGGAGCAGCAAGAGCCATGGAGTTAGCCTTAAAAGAAAAAGGGTTTAAACCAGAAGCAGTAAATTATATTAACGCTCATGGCACTTCGACTTGGCTAGGTGACAAAGCAGAAAGCAGAGCCATTAAAAGTGTTTTTAGCCACCATGCCAAGAAGTTGATGGTAAGTTCGAGCAAGTCCATGACTGGTCATTTGCTTGGTGCCGCTGGAGCATTAGAAGCGGCTGTCTGCATTTTGGCTATTAGGGATTCTATAGTACCGCCAACAATCAATTTAGATAAACCCGATCCAGATTGTGACTTGGATTACGTACCGCATAAAGCCCGCAAAAATGTAGAAGTTAATTTGGCCCTTTCCAACAGCTTTGGATTTGGCGGTCATAATTGTGCACTGTTATTTGCAAAATACAAAAAATAATTAATTGTAGAAAATCATGACTTTATTAGGAAAAAATACCAGCGAAATACACAAGCTACTAAAGAACAAAGAAGTTTCTGCAGTAGATGTAATGCAGGCTCATTTTGCTTATATTGAAAAATCAGATCACTTAACAAATGCCTTCCTTTGTTTGACTAAAGACTTAGCTTTCAAACAAGCACGACATATTGACTCTTTAATTGCTTCTGGTAAGCCATTACCTCCATTAGCCGGCGTACCATTAGCTGTCAAAGACGTTCTGGCAGTAAACTCTTATCCGACTACATGTGGTAGTAAAATTTTAGAGAATTTTGCACCAATTTATGACGCTACCTCGGTACAGTTGTTGTTTGAAGCGGGTGCAATTTGTATAGGCAAAACGAATTGTGATGAATTTGCTATGGGTTCATCGAATGAAAACTCCGCCTATGCAAAAGTAGCTAATCCTTGGCATTTGGACTATGTACCAGGAGGAAGCTCAGGTGGTTCGGCAGCCGCTATTGCAGCTGGTTTTGCCACAATTGCTCTAGGCACTGATACAGGTGGTTCAGTAAGACAACCAGCTTCGCTTTGCGGTGTTGTGGGAATGAAACCAACTTACGGTCTCACTTCACGCTTTGGTCTTTTTGCTTTAGCCTCAAGTTTGGATCACGTAGGTCCTTTTGCGCGCACAGTTGAAGATACTGTGCGTACATTAGCAGTAATAGCTAAATACGATCCTAACGATTCGACTTCAGTCCCTGAAAAATCTCGCTCGCAAGACAACGACATAGTCTCTCTAGTGAATGAACTATCGCAAATCACTGATTTAAAAGGTCTAAAAATAGGCGTTATCAAAGAATTAACTGGTGAAGGTAATGAAAAGGGTGTTGAAATAGCAATCAATAAAGCTGTAGATACACTGATCAGCTTGGGCGCCAAAGTAGATACAGTATCTATTCCAAAAGTTAAGTATGCTCTACCTGTCTATTACATACTGAACCCAGCTGAAGCAAGCTCAAACCTTGCTCGTTACGATGGTGTTAAATATGGCATCAGAGATAAGAATGCCAAAGATTTGTTTAGTATGTATCTATCGACTCGTCAAATTGGTTTTGGACCAGAACCAAAACGCCGTATTATGCTTGGTACCTATGTATTGAGCTCTGGCTATTATGATGCTTATTATAAAAAAGCACAGCGAGTAAGACGCTTACTGACAGAAGAATTCAATAATGTATTTAAGTCATACGATTTGGTAATTTGTCCTACTTCGCCAACTACCGCATTTAAATTAGGTGATCGCACAGACGATCCCTTAAAAATGTACATGGCTGATATCGCCAGTATCCCTGCTGATCTAGCTGGATTACCAGCTATTTCCATCCCATGCGGTTTTGATAATAATCTACCTATTGGTCTTCAGTTTATGGGAGCACCGCTCACCGATAAAAAGGTTTTGCGAGCAGCCTATGCTTTTGAGAAAGTAACCAATTTCGCTAAAAAGCAATGTCCTATGTTAGAGCAAGCGGTAATGGCAAAAATTTAACCTTGGTATTTACAGCCTTCACTGTGCCAAGCTATGGGGTAAAAAAGATGAAAACGCAAATTCAATTGATACAAAAACTAATTTCCGTACAGAGAATAGTTATTTTCTCAATATTAGCTATATCAATTTGGTTCGGCAATATAAACTATGCATCTGGTCAAGGTGCATATGGTGGTGGGGGTAATAGTTTTTTTGGTACCTCTCCAGGAGCTCCTAATACTGGTGGTGGTGGGGGTGGTGGTGGCGATTCGCTTGAAGACAGCAATCCCAATGCTGTCTTACCTGGTCTAAACAGCACCAATCCGAATACTAATCCGCCCATGGGCACTGATTTTAGTGGTGACGAAAAAAGGATGCAAAGAAAATACAAAGAAAATCTCAATAGCGCAAAGAAGCTCATTGATAAAGGCACACAAATGATGGACTCAGCAGGCAAAGATACTAACGACCCCGATTATAAGAAGGGTAAGATTTTTAAGGAAACAGGTGAAAAATGGTTGGTTCAACTAAAAGCCAATAATCCATTTGCTCCAGCTGAACAAAAAAAGTAAACGGCTCCCTTGGCTAATAATAAGCTAGCGACTGACAAAAGAAAGGATAGGAGGCTTATATGCCTATTGCTTCGAGTGTTACACAAATCATTGGTAAGACTCCAATTGTACGCTTGAATAGAATATCTTCTGGTCTGCCTGCCACTATTGGTTTAAAGCTAGAATTTCAAAATCCTTTGGGTTCTGTTAAAGACCGTATTGGCGCTGCTATGGTCTACGATGCTGAAAAGAAAGATCTGATTTCACCAGGCAAAACCTTGCTTGTTGAGCCAACTTCTGGTAATACAGGTATAGCGCTTGCTTTTGTAGCTGCTGCCTCTGGCTACAAACTTTTATTGACCATGCCAGAAACGATGTCTATTGAAAGACGCAGGCTTCTAAAAGCCTTGGGTGCGGAGATTATATTAACTCCGGGTCCAGATGGTATGCGAGGAGCAATTGCTAAAGCAGAAGAATATGTGGCAAATAATAAAAATACCCATATGCTACAACAATTCAAAAACCCAGCTAACCCGGAAATACACAGAACAACCACTGCTGAAGAAATTTGGTTTGACACATCCGGTGATATGGATATATTTATTTCAGCAGTAGGCACTGGTGGCACTATAACAGGTGTCGGTCAAGTGACTAAATCTCGTAAACCAAGTATCAAAGTAATTGCTGTTGAGCCAAAAGACAGCGCAGTTATTTCCCAAAAGTTAGCTGGGCAACCTCTTAAACCAGGTCCACATAAAATACAAGGTATTGGTGCTGGTTTTATTCCCGATATACTGGATTTAGGGGTAATTGATGAAGTTATACAAGTAAGTAATGAAGATGCCTTTGATACAGCGCGTGAGCTTGCCAGAACAGAAGGTATTTTTGCTGGCATTAGCACCGGTGCTAATGTTTTTGCCGCTCTTATAGTAGCAAAAAGACCCGAAAACAAAAATAAGCTTATTGTGACAATTGCCTGCAGTACAGGGGAACGTTATTTATCCACACCACTCTTTGAGGAAGGTGATTAGAATGATCTACAAAGAAAAAGGCCGCCTTTTAATAACTGGCATGTTAATCGGATCTGTAGTCACTCTTTTGGTGGCGATTATCAGCGCCTATTATTTTGCAGAACATATAAGCAAAGGGGTTCAAGCTAATGGTGATTTGAAGACAGCCGTTCAGCCTGGGCTAATAATCAACCCAACTGGAAAAATGATTTTGGCAGAAAACACGATTGCTGATATTGCGCAAAGAGTAAGCGATAGTGTGGTCAACATAGATATTAGTAGTAGTGTCATGCTTTCCGATAGTCCTTTCGCTCCGCCTATACCTTTTGGCAATTTTGACTTTTTTTTTGGTCCAGGTCTCGGAAATAGCATGCCTCGTTCGCGTGGCCAGCATAAATTAGAAAAGAGAGGTGCCGGCTCCGGACTTATATATCGCACCGACGGTTATATTCTCACTAATAATCATGTAGTGGGACACGCAGACGATATTCAAGTTACTCTGAATGATAAAAGGGTCTTTAAAGGCACTGTAGTTGGTCGCGATAGCTTTACTGATTTAGCAATCGTAAAAATTAATGCTAACGATCTACCTGTTGCCCAATTAGGCACAAGCAAAAATATAAGACCGGGAGAATGGGTTATAGCTATAGGTAATCCCATGGGACTCGATCATACTGTAACTTTCGGCATTATTAGCGCCCTGGGGCGCTCTTTAAGAGATTTAAACAATAATGTTGAATTAATACAAACCGACGCTGCTATAAATCCAGGCAATTCAGGCGGGCCATTGCTGAATATTCGTGGCGAAGTCATAGGTATTAATACTGCTATTAGAGGAGATGCCCAAAATATCGGCTTTGCCATACCAATTGACACAGCAAGAGAAATAACTGACCAACTTTTATCTAAAGGCAGTATAGAGCGACCTTATTTGGGTATTTATATGCAAGATATGGATGAAAATCTGGCTCGTTCATTAGGCGTTTCATCAAACACAAAAGGGGTAGTTGTTGCAGGATTAGCAGTTAATAGTCCAGCGGAGAAATCTGGATTAGAACAAGGCGATATCGTTCAAAAGGTAGAAGGTAAATCGGTAAAGACTAGTCGCGAAGTGCAGGCTGTAATACGCAGCCACAAACCAGGCGACTCGATAACAATACTTATCTTTCGTGATGGCGCCATCAGACCGATGAATGTGAAAATAGGTAATTATCCGACCAATGAAGCTAGTGAGAAATAAGTGTACTCAGTGCTTAAAATTCTTCATTTTAATCATCTTTTTGATCAATCTGGTTGGTGCTTTCGCAAACAATGATACTGCAATGAAAAAAAAAGGAATTAAAAGCGGAGAGATAAACGCAATGAACAAGATTAATAAATCTGACAAACAGTGGAAGGAGGAATTAACACCTGAACAATATGCTGTAACCAGACAGCAATGTACAGAAATACCATTTACCGGGAAATATAATAATTGGAAGGAGAAAGGCGTATTTAAATGCGTGTGTTGTGGCGCTTTGTTATTCGATTCTGATCATAAATTTGACTCGGGTACTGGTTGGCCAAGCTTTTGGAACGCTGCCAAAAAAGAAAATGTGGGGATCCGCTCAGATAAAACTTTAGGCATAGACCGAACAGAAGTACTTTGTAGCCAATGCGAAGCTCATTTAGGTCATGTTTTCAATGATGGACCGCAACCAACGTACCTAAGATATTGCATTAATTCAGCTGCTCTGAAGTTTGAAGAAAAGAAATAACGGACGAGAAATATGTGGAGGCGGCAGCAAGAAAAATGGCTAAGCAGGCGGTAGAAAACAGGAAGAACCAAAATGGAGAAAGTCAAGGTTGTGACTAACGAGGTTGAATTATTTAGCAAGCTATTGCAATCAGCTCATATAGTCAGCGACGCCCAGCTAAGCGAAGCGGCCATCTGTGCCAAACGTCTTGAAATACCATTGGACCGGGCCATAACAATATTAAAACTGGCTAGCCAGGAGCGTTTGAAACCAGCCATAACAGCTAAAGAAATGGTAGTTGCCGGACAAATATCATTAGATGAAGCGAGCCATGCTCTGCAACTTGCTAATCAAAACGGTATACCTTTTGAAGACGCATTACCAAAAAAAGGTAACATTGCAAGTGCTACTGGCAATCATAGAACCATACATCTGAGTACAAGTAAACCTATACATCCTCTAGCCGCCCTTTTATTAGGGGCAAAGCTGGTAAGCCCTGATCAACTAAATCAAGCAGTGCAAAAAGCGACGGATATGAATTTGCCGCTAGGAAAATCGCTTATAATCAATCGTTTTATGACTAGATGGGTTTTTGGACAAGTGATTACTGCCGCTTGTTTAATAGACGAAGGAAAAACTACTAATGATACTGCTTCTAAATTGCTTGTCGATGCCATACAACGTCGAATGAGTTTCATTCAACTTTTATTTGAATCTGGACAGAATTGTAATGCGAGCGGCGAGACCCTAACGCTGCCAGAACTACTAGTCATGGCAGAATGTTTAGCTGAAGCAGACTATCAAGATATTCAGGAGCGCAAACTGATAGATAAGAAACCATATGTACAGATTATCAGCGAGCATCAGCTAATTGAATCAAATTTATTGCAATCAGCTATTTCATTGCTAGAAATGATTGGAGATTATTTAAGACCTTTTCAAGCTGCAAACGCTCTAAAACAAGTAGCGATCAAAAAAATACCAGTGTATCAAGCAATTGCTGAGCTCAAACCACCACCACAAGTACCCCAGCCAAACCTTAGACTAGGTGACTTGCTTGTCGAATCAGGAATTATTGGTCGCGACTCGGTAGAAACGGTAATCTCTAAGCAAAACCTCAACTCGAGCCTAGTCCGTATAGGGAAAAAACTTTTAGAAGCCCATTTAATCGATGATAGTAACTTATACAATGCCCTTCGCTGTCAAAGTGCATTCAGAGAGGGTGTTATCTCTGCCAACCAGGCAGTTGCTATTTTATATTGCGCTCATGATGAAAAACTCAAATTAGAAGACGCTTTTACTAAATGCGGCGTATTTGCTCCTATACGCATGCAATGGAATTGGCAATAAGATCTTTATTTAAGTAAGGCTATAAGTCTCTTTTTAATTTCAGCAAGAGTGGCTTGTAATTGCCTATGGGTATAGGCGAGCACCACTACCTCCCCAGAGCTCTTGTCATGAGACAATTCTGACATTTCGGTATAACACATGTCTTCGCCAGGTAAAGAATTAGATTCCTCCAACCAGGAAACTGGAGCACTAAGAAAATATTTAGATCTATCACTTAATGGATGCTCAACATTAACTAAGTTCCCCTCTTTAGTCATCAATTTGAGTGAACCACTCACAATACGATAAGGCGGGAAGTTGTGCTCTGCTTGATAATAAAAATTCAAGGGATTGCTGTAACCTTGCAACTCATTAGATAACCAGCTCATGGTCGCGTCATTATGCTTGTCTTTTAAAATAGGCAACGCCTTTACAATTGCATCGGCAAGTGAAATTTTATTGTGTTCCAGATCCGATCGTAATTTATTTATGACCAAAGTGCCCAGATTCTCCAATCAATTAAGTTATGAGTATAAAACGAAAGCCGATTCAAAGACATTTCATGACAAGCTCTGTCATAATTTATGCTTTGTAGGGCGTCTTAAAGTAAGGGTCATTAGCTTGTGGTCATTTCAGTATCAAAATTCGAGTGATGAGCAAAATACAATTATCCACCAAAACAGATGAGCTCAATCTGAATGATTTCATTGAGCCAGTTATATCTGAACTAAGCCTGGTTGAGAAACAGCTAAACACAAATTTAATTGATGACAACCTCATTATAAACGAGTTATTGTCTATGATTTTTAAAGCCGGCGGAAAACGTATTCGACCACTTTTAGTATTACATAGTGCTTGGGCCACCAATTTATCAGAAGAATTGAATGATTTACAAATTATTTTGGCTGTACTGACAGAATTAATTCACACAGCCAGCTTGGTACACGATGACATATTAGATAGTGCCGCCGTCCGCCGCGGTTCGCAAACTATCAATAAGCGTTTTAGTGACAGATTAGCGGTGCTTTTAGGCGACTTACTATTTGCTCAAGCTTCTATTTGCCTATCAAAAATTATGAGCCCTGTAATAGTAGGTATTTATGGCCAAGTGTTAGGCGACCTGTGTGCTGGCGAAATTCAACAAATGAAACAACAATTTTCAACCACGATAAGCTGGCAAGACTATATTAAGAAATCAATCTCTAAAACCGGGTCTTTATTTGCCGCAGGGACTCATAGTGCAGCTATTTTAAATAATGCCAACAATGAAACCGTAATGGCTTTGAAAAATTATGGATTACATTTGGGTTTATGTTTCCAGATTGTAGATGATTTACTTGATTTTACTGGAGATAGCACAACTCTTGGCAAAGAAGCGGGCAGCGATTTAAAATCGGGAATAATTACAGCCCCCGCTTTATTTGTTTTAGAACGAGGAGACAAGGTTGCTAACAAATTAGAAAAGCTAATTTCGACCAAAGAAATTAGCGAGCCAGAGAGCTTACAAATAGCTTTAGATTTAATAAAAAACAATGGTGGCATTGAGTCAACCATTGATCTCGCTAAAGAATATGGTCAAAAAGCCAAAGACAATTTAAAAGACTTACCCAATTCAATTTATAGAGATGCTCTTGCCGGATTCACTGACTATGTTCTCAAACGAGTAAATTAGCGATGAATGGACCTACCGTTTCTGACAGAATAATCGCCAGACAAGAGCCTCTGTCAGCCCCGACTTTTATCATTTATTCTGAAAAAGTAAAAGCATGGCTTTCAAATAGCTTAGCTTCTGTCAAACTAACTGTTTTTCTCATTTCGCTAATGGCTGTATTCGTCCTTCTCGGTGCCTGGTGTCCACAAACATCTCAGGGTGGACAAGACAAAGTTTTTGAACAATTTGGCGAACAAACCGGACAATTTCTAATTAATATTGGCGTTGCTAATATTTTTCATTCGCCGGCATTTTTGCTATTAATTGGTTTTTTGACCGTCAATATAATATTTGGCAGTTTTAAACATGTTTTTCCTAAATTGAAATTGCTCAAAATACCCATGCCCTGGTTAACAGCCAATCAAATACTTAAAATGCCTGTGCATAATGAGTTCGCAGCCAATATCCCCTTATCCGCAATGAAAAATAAGGTTATCGCTTACTTAAATAAAAATGGTTATAAAGTTAAGATCAATGGAGAACAATTAACGGCGGAACAAGGTAAATTTGGCCGACTTGCTCCCACTGTTACACATATTGGTCTTTTGACTTTGTTAACTGGCGTAATTTGGACTTCGCTGACAGGATTCTCCGGCTTTAAACCGGTAATACCTGGAGAAGTATTTCAATTTGGCGATGCCGAACATTCAAAAATGTGGATTGGCAAATTACCAAATTGGTCTGCCTCGGTTAGCGAAACACATAGAGAAGATTATCCAAGCGGCGAAGCAAAACAGTGGTACAGCAGTATTGCAGTCCAAGATAAAGAGGGCAAATTAATCAAAGAACAAACGATTTCTGTCAATAATCCACTTTCATATGATGGCGTAGATATCTATCAATCTAGTTGGTCACTTAAATCGTTGAAAATACGTTTTGGTAATGAATTGAAAACACTCTCGTTACAACCAATGGGAAAATTATTTGCTGCCTTTTTACCACTACCTGATGAGGCTGTGCTCATTTTTTCTGTGCGTGACGCTCAATCACCATTGCGTATTTTTGCTAAACGCAAAGACTGGACTGCACCTAAACTTTTAACGCAGATATTGCCCAGTAAAACTGCTAATCTCGGCAATGTAGCAGTCACTTATGACGGCACAATTGCCCAAACAGGCTTACAATATAAATGTGATCCTGGATTACCAATTGTTTTTATAGCATTTATTTTTATTATTGGAGGCATTAGCTTAGCAGCCATTCCGCACAAACAAATATGGGCGCAATTAAAAGAAAACGATTCCAATGGTACGCTTGTCACTATTGGCGGTACTACAAAAAAAGGAAAAGTATCATTTGCTAGACAAATAGCCAAGCTGGTAGATCAATTACAAAAGGTGAGCAAAGTATAAAATGATACAAATGTCTATATCAGAATTACAAATGACAATGACCAATGTGGCAGGCATAACATCTTTGCTCGCCTTCTGGGCATTTGTATTAGGAAATATAAGCAAATGGAAAGTCAAAATTTATCAGGCTGCTGAAATATTGATTTTGACTGGATTCGCTTGTTTAACGGCCGGAATTGTCATTCGTGGCTTTGAAGCAAATAGATTTCCACTGGCCAATCTCTATGAGTCTACTTTGTGGTTCGCTTGGGCAATTTTAGGCGGCTATCTTTTGTTAGTCAGACGACTTGGACAAAATCAATTGGGCTGGTTAGCCAGTTTGATGGCCACAATGTTTTTTCTTTATGGTAGTTGGCTGCCCGGTAACCAGCAAACAATTACCCCTTTAGTACCTGCTTTGGTTAGTTATTGGCGGCAAATACATGTACCGCCACTTATTATTTCTTACGCTTTATTTTGTTTGTCTGGTTTGGCTTCTTTACTCGAACTTTGGTATGCCGGACGCTTGAGATCGCTTGCTTTAGCAGCAATAACTATTGTTCTTGCTATCAGCGCTATTTGTCTTGGCACTTATACAAGCATTGATACTGCTTGGCTGCAATTGCTATTTGTTGGTAGCAGCGTAGCCGGTATGTTCCTGTCCTGGAAAAGTTTGTCCAAGATTGCTGAGACTAAGGTAAGCACACAAAAAGCAGAAATTTATGATGAGATAAGCAGAAAATCCATTTCAATTGCCTTGCCATTACTTACTTTTGGCGTCATTACCGGCGGACTGTGGGCTAATCACGCTTGGGGAACTTACTGGTCCTGGGATCCTAAAGAATCAATGGCATTGGTCACATGGCTTAGTTATGCTGCTTACATTCACTTACGCATACATCATGAATTATCGGCAGAGCGTCTATCTATAGTAAGCATTATTGGCCTAATACTTACTTTATTGACTTATCTAGGTTTTAATTCACTTGGCTTTGGCGGCTTGCATAGTTACGGACGCTTTAAGTAAGACCACCATCATTATGCTTTTTATTGAGCAAAGATTCATTTGCTTCTTGTCGTATCTGCTCGTTAGCGTGACTGGCATTTGAGATTTTGTATTTCAATTGAGGTCAAATATTCTCTTGATCTAACAATAAGATTTTAAGCTAAGAGCAATAAGTTCTTTTTTTTTGGACTGTGCCGAAAATGATATTTGGGATTTTCTTGCTTTTAAGGAAATTATTGTCGTTATATGGCTTGTCTGCTTGGTTTTAGCAAAAAGATAATATCAGGAAAACACGAAGAATACCGAACACGGCCATTTTCGGCACTCTTTATAT
>Ga0207039_1094_pt1 | contig 22257 bp, 24 predicted proteins | sample Alteio_BWMinCont_74_FD_153264 | JGI IMG/M metagenome (GOLD analysis project Ga0207039, IMG submission 153264) | Enriched cells from forest soil in Barre Woods Harvard Forest LTER site, Petersham, Massachusetts, United States -... | ecosystem: Environmental > Terrestrial > Soil > Temperate forest >... | reverse complement strand
GCACGTTTCTTTTTACTAAATTGGCTTAACAACTCACTTTTGCCAATCCGTCTGCGTCCATACAAAACAAATAATTCGGCATTGGGAGATCTGTACAGTTCTTCCAAAAAACTTAATTCGTAAGAGCGACCAATGAATGTCATACTGACAATTTTAACTAGCAAATCATGATTTGTCAAATTATGATTTGACTAATTAAAACCGCTTTTGTACTTTGGCGGATCTAAACCCTGCTCATAGAGCCGCAGAACACAAACAAAAATCAAATGAAACATGAAGATTATTATCGGCCCCTCGAGTTCGGAATGGCGAAGCGAAAACTCGGCCACCCGCTCTCATGAGATTTGATGTTGTGTCCGGGCAGAGGACGAGGCCGGTGAATTGGTGAGACCGAAACGCTTCCCATGTTGCCCTCCTTTATCTGCATCGATAGCGGTAAACACACCAACTATCGATGCAGACAATTGAATTGAACTAAAGTCACATCATTGTCCAAACTACGCCAGCACGTTACTAGCGCCTTACTCCCAGCGGATCAGTAGGCGGATCTCAAATGGCCACTTCAAGTATGTCGTCATCGAGCCGCTTCGATTTTCGGACCAGTTAGGGCAGAGGCAATCTCCTTAGCCGCTTGCCTCCTTCTTCAGTTGCTGTAAAAGATCTGGAGCATGCCTAGCGAGCAGGTCGTTATCCACCATTTGCAGGACTGCCTCAGCCCCCCTGTAATGGCAGATCTCATACCCCAAGGGTGCTCGCTGGGATCTCTCATCTGGGCACTCTTGTGTGCCCTCGAGCCAGCCATCCACGGCGAATCGGGAAGCGTAGCTGAGCGGACGCGGAAGCGCAAACTCGCTTAAAATCTCAGCAGTGACTTCGGCGCTGCCGATGGCCCGGCGCTGACCGGTGGCGGACTCATGAAAGATGTAATACCAACTTTGACCACCGTCCATTGCGCGAATCGCCTTGACCAAATCGTCCATATTGGAGAAATGGTCCGCCTGATACGTGTATCCATCGACCACTGCGTCGATATAGACCACGTGCGCAAGGACGAACAGTTCCTCGTACTCCGCTTTCAAGGCGGCGACAAGAGCAAACAAAGTCTCTCTAATCGACATTGTGCATTCTCCATTATGCTGTTACCCAGATTGGTTATGGGCAGCGCAGCAAAAACCAATGGAACGAACGTTTCTAACCCGAACCTCGACCCCGAACATCTACTCACCGCTACGAGCGGTTTTCGCGAAAGTATCCTGGTCTACTGAGCGCTGGTTCTGTGATTGTTTCTTTTAGTATTCGGGGTTTATGTGAACACCTAGACATTGCCAAATTTGCTATAACAAAATCAAGCATGCCATCCAGGCATGACAATATCGCCCAGAGTTAGAGCGGTGCTTGTTAACAAAATTCCTTCTTATTGGTAGCTGAATTTTATGACTTATTTCTTATGCAAATTCCAGAAATAAATCACCGCTTTACAATTGCGCTAACCTAGCACCCCCTATGTCCAGTCAATGGAAGGGATACTTGACTATTTAGATATTTGGCCATAATTGGACAAGAAATCAGACAATAGCTTTTGTCCAATAGAGTGAATGAGATTCATCCGCTTTGATGTAGCTAGCTTGGCGGATGTATTGGCGATTGAATAATAGTTACTGCCGAACCGGGCAAGAGCTTTAATTGTCCATCAATAACTACCGTGTCACCCTCTTTTAACCCTGCATTAACAATCGAATTCTCACCATAAGTACGATCGACCTGGACAGTTACTAGTTCTACAGTGTTATCAGAACGAACGACAAATACAGACTGTCCTTGTTGATCATTTACTACAGCACTGGATGGTATGACTACTTGGGGTCTAGCGCCCGGCAATGTGATAATTACGTCAGTAAATTCACCTGGCCAAAGAAGCTTACTTTGATTTGGGAAAGTGGCTCTTAATCTTATAGTTCCAGTTGTTTTGTCCACTGTATTATCGATAAAACTGAGCGTGCCACCAAGTATGGTGTTCTTCTTATCGCCATCCACTCGCACATTTACTTTTATTGTTCCCTCATCAATAGAGGTTCTCAGTGAGGGCAAATAAATTTCGGGTACAGAGCAACTGACATAAATCGGCTGTATTTGGTTGATAACAACTAGCGATGTGGTGTCATTAGCGCGAACGACATTGCCTTGATACACATTTAAAGCACCGGTTATGCCTTCAACTGGTGAATAAATTTTGGTAAATCCTAATTGAATACGTAAGTTATCGGCAGCTGCCTGATCGGCTCTAAGATTAGCTCTGGCAGTAAGTACTGCTGCTTTGTCAGAGTCAATTACCGCATTGGCATTTTCTAAAACTGCTTTGTCTGAAGCAACGGTGGCTTCTGCGGTCTCAGAATTGGTTTTCATTTGGTCAGACTGCTCGTGCGAAACGGCACCCTCATTTACGAGACTGATATACCGTTTTACTTCCACATCGGCATATTTTTGTGAGGCTAAGTCTTTATCTAAATTTGCTTGTGCCTGTCTAGAAGAAGCCATGTCTTTTTCTAAATTTGCTTGCGCGGAATTAATTTGTGACTTATCACGCGCTACATTAGCTTCTGCCTGAGCTAATAAAGCTTCGTAAGGACGAGGGTCGATTTGAAATAGCAAATCGCCCTTTCTTACATATTGTCCTTGTTTAAAGAAAACATCGGTGAGTTGTCCACCCACTTGCGCGATAACATTTACAACGGAGAATGCTTCGACATTGCCAACATTTCTAATTTCTAAGGGCAAAGTCTCTAGTTTGGCTTGGGCTACTGTAACAGGCGCAGCTTCATGAGCTCTTTTAGCATCCTTTTTTTCTTCGGCTTGATTTGTTTTGAACTGATTAATGAAAAAAATGGTCAAAGCGGCTGAGGCTAAGACAATTACGAGCAAGACGATCTTAAAACTGGGGGAAGTCTTAGGTATTCTTTGATTATCGAGATAAATAGAAGACATGATTGATTAATCGCTATTACCTTAGTTCCTTTACCTTATTATCTTCGACTATTTTACGTCTAAGCAAGTATTGTTCGAGATTATTCAAACAACTTAGCCTTTAAAATTAACCTTAGGTTAAGCTCCCTCTTTGCTCTTTGCCGTTAGCGTGCGGGCGCAGCTAAGCATATGTTCTGCTTCTGGTTCACGATAGGTAAGCATAAGCAAATCAGCATAGCCTTCTAAAGCGGGCGCAAGATCAGGATGCTCCGGTCCTAATGACTTCATAAGTATATCGAGAGCATTCTTGTAATGCTTTTCTGCCTCAGCATATTTATTTTCTGTTTTCAGAGCATTAGCCAATGTTGTGATAAAGCGTGCTTGTCTTAATTTAAAGTCTACTTTGTCGAGTTTTGTATTATCTCCATTTTGATCAAGAAAGCGCAGTGCTTTTTGCAGCAAAGATTGCGCTTCGGTAGTTTTTTTTTGTTCTGTTAACGAATTAGCAAAATGTTCATAGGCGTCTAGTAAAAGCTGCGGGTAAACTTTAGATTGGGGCTCGACTAATTGCAATAAATCTTGCCACTGTTTTTCAGATTTAGCGTAGCGCTTATCGCTCTCATAAAAAATGGCCAGATTTTTTATGGCTTCTAAGTATGGAGTGAAAGCAGGAGTGAGAGCAGTTATACCTTTATTTTTGTAATTGTCATAAACGCTTAACGCCTGCAAAAATAGGGTTTCAGCCTGGGCTGCATTGCCCGACGCTTGTTTCATAAAAGCCAAATTTGTAAGTTGTTTGGCTACTTCAGGATGTGTTTCACCAAAAGCGCGGCGTTTCATAGAAAGAAGACGTTGAAGTATTTTTTCTGCTTCTTCGTGCTTATTTTGCTTAAGGTGCAAATTGGCTAATTTTTCTAGATATTTTGTTACTTCCGGATGCGCCGGACCAAGCTTAATTTCAGTCGAGCTGATGAGACTCGGATAAAGTTGCTCAAGTTCGCTAAAGCTCTCTGTTTGCTCTAAAGAGTGAACGAGTTTGCTTACAACTACCTGTAAATCAGAATTATCTAGACTATGATGCGCTTCTAAAATAACCAATGCTTCTTTGAATTTTTGACTAGCTTGTTCGTAACGCTTTTGCTCAAAATAAGCATTGCCAAGGTGACTTAAACTATTGCCTATTAAAATATTCATTGGTTCATAATTTGACTGCCGAATTGTATTTGCTTCAGCAAACCGTTGTTCGGCATTGTCCAATTTACCCTCTGCCATGGCAATCAGTCCCAGATTGATTAAACAGGTGGCTACTTCGGGATGTTCTTTGCCAAGCACAACCTCATATGTAGTTATTAATTGTTCGCAAAGAGGCTTAGCTTGACGGTATTTGCGCTGAAAAAAGTAAGTAGCAGAAAGATTATTCAAACTAACAATAATGTCTTCGTGCGCTGTAGGTAATGTTTTTCGCCTGATTTCCAACGCTTGTTCAAAATATGGTTCGGCTTGCTCATACCATCCCTGCAAAAAGGAAACTTCACCGATATTGTCTAAGCATTTAGCCATTAAAAGCTCATTTTTGGCATCCTGTGCATTTTGTAGAGCTTGGCGAAACAAAGATTCAGCTTTGCCATACTGCTGTCCTTGCAAAGCATTTAGTCCTTCTTCGATAGTTGTTTCTAGCTGAGTTTTCATGGCGCCATTTTTAGGGGTCTTTACAGTAAACTTACCATACTGTTAATAGATCATGGTCTAGTTATTAATAGATGGGATTCCGGGTGCCTTGGGGAGAAACATTAATGAAGATACTTATCACAGGAGCAAGCGGACTTATTGGTTCTAAATTAAATTCCTTTTTGACTGAAAAGGGACATATTGTAATTCCTTTCCGCCTGCGCAGTAACAGTAACGAAAATGAATTGTTGCAGGTATTAGACGTACAAGCAGTGGATGCCATTATCAATCTGACCGGGCAGAGCGTTGCCAGTAGATGGACAAAAGAAAAGATGGACGAAATTCGAGCCAGTCGCTTGGAAAGTACCAAAATTTTATGTCAGGCATTAGCAAAAACCTCCCACCGCCCCCGGGTATTGATTGGAGCATCTGCTATAGGCTATTACGGAAATAGAGGCAGCGAAATTTTAGATGAAAAAAGTGCCAAGGGTGCCGGTTTTTTGGCAGACCTTGCCAGTGACTGGGAGCAAATTGAAAATGAAGCCAATTCCTTAGGAATAAGGGTGGTCAATTTACGCATTGGTGTGGTTTTAAGCAAAGATGGCGGGGCTTTAGGAAAAATGCTGCTGCCCTTTGAATTAGGAGCCGGCGGTGCAATTGGTAATGGAAAGCAATATATGAGTTGGGTCGATATAGATGATGTCGTTGGAGCCATAAATCATGCGCTTAGTAATACCTCAATAGCCGGACCGGTAAATGCTGTTGCACCATATCCGGTGACAAATAAAGAATTCACTAAAATGCTTGGCAAAGTCCTTAAGCGCCCAACGCTGCTTCCTATTCCATCTTTTGGCCTGAGAATGCTTTTTGGCTCCATGGCTGATGAGTTATTAATAGGCGGACAAAAGGTCATACCAAGCAAATTGCAAGCGTCAGACTATAAATTCGAATATGGCGATTTAGAGTCTTCTTTGCGGCATGTGCTTGATAAGGCATAAGGCTGGTGGGTTGCCGAAATACCTCAGCGCCCACATTGGACAATGCGCCCCACAGTCATTTATATTTTATCTTGACTACGGGGCAATGAACCAAAATGACTGTGTAAAACAAGTGTGTGAGCTAAATCGGCATTTTTATGATATATAAAAAGCTCAGCAGTACTTAATAAATAGTGACTTAGTTTACAAGACCTAGTATTATTGACAATCGTTAATAGTTAACGGAATATAAATATGAGAATCGCCCAGGTAGCACCGTTATTTGAGAGTATTCCGCCCAAATTGTACGGGGGCATTGAACGAATTGTTTATTGGTTAACAGAAGAGATGATTGCTCGCGGTCATGAGGTAACTCTTTTTGCCACTGCGGATTCGCAAACTACTGCCCAGTTGGTACCAATTTGTCCCCGCGGATTGAGGCTAGAACAGGAATTAGGAGTCGATAAAGCCGGTTTTCATTATGTAATGCTTGAACAAGTGCTAAAGCGTGCTGACGAATTTGATATTGCTCATTTTCATTGCGACTACTGGCATCTTCCGTATTTGCGTTCAATCAATACATCAGCTATCACAACAATGCATTCTCGTCTGGATTATAAGCCCTTAAGCAATATATATGAGTCTCACCCTGACTTTAACGCTATTTCTATATCTAATGCTCAACGCAAACCAATACCGTGGTTGAATTGGCAAGCAAATATTTATCATGGATTGCCAGAAAGGCAGTTTGCTCTAGATGATGGCTCCGGTAAATACTTATTATTCTTAGGCCGTATCTGTCCAGAAAAAAGACCCGATCGAGCAATTGAAATTGCTAAACAAGCAAAAATTCCTTTAAAAATTGCTGCCAAAGTCGACCCGGCTGACACGCAATATTATGCTCAAGAAATTAAGCCCTTACTGAATAACGAATATATCGAATACATAGGCGAAATAAATGATGCTGAAAAGCAAGAAGTAATTGGCAAAGCTTTAGCTCTTGTTCACCCTGTAGAATTCCCAGAACCATTTGGCATAGCTATGATCGAAGCAATGGCCTGCGGTACTCCTGTAGTTGGTTTTCGTACTGGGTCTATACCGGAAGTAGTAGATGAAGGCATTACGGGTTTTGTAGTAGATAATATTCCAGACGCAGTAAAAGCAATAGATAAAGTTGCTTCCCTAAGCCGCAAACAAGTGCGTGAGGTTTTTGAAAGACGATTTACTGCTTCACGCATGGCTGAAGACTATCTCAATGTTTACGAGCGTCTTATGGTGAAAGAGAAAAGTAGTAACACGCACTCTATAGAAGATTCTATAGCTGTGTCTTAGTTAGTCTTTATACTTTCACTGAAAGAGTAATGGGACAATGGTCTGAACCCATTATATGTGGCTCAATAGTGGCATTATCTAATTGATTTTTGAGGGATGTCGTTGCATAAAAATAATCGATACGCCAACCTACATTCCGTGCCCGAGCATTAGTCATAGTGTCCCACCAGGTGTAGTGATGCGGGTCTGGTTGAAATAAACGAAAACTATCTTCAAAGCCGGTATCAAGATATTTGTCCAACCATTCACGCTCAATAAGCAAAAAGCCTGAAATTTTTTCATTATTTTTAGGGCGAGCTAAATCAATCGGTTTGTGAGCGGTATTAAAATCGCCACAAACAATTATTTTTTTTCCTTCTGCCATTAAGGCTTTTGCTTTTTCATGGAAAGCAGAATAAAAATCTAGTTTATATTGCAGTCTTTCTGGGCTTGCTTTGCCGTTAGGGAAATAAATATTGAAAAGAATAAAATCGCCATAATCGGCTTGCAATATTCTGCCTTCCTGATCAAATTTCTCAATGCCTATGCCTTCTTTAACTGATACAGGCTCAATACGAGTATATATTGCAACACCGCTATAGCCTTTTTTTAGAGCGTGAGAGAAGTAGCTTTTATAATGCTCTCTTTCGCGCAATTCTGGCGTTAATTGTTCAGCGGCAATTTTTGTTTCTTGTAAGCCAAGAATGTCTGGTTTTTCTTTTTCTATCCAATCAAAAAAGCCTTTTTTGGCAACAGCTCGTAAGCCATTTACATTCCAAGAAGCTAATTTTATTTTGGACATAGAGAGTTTTCGAAGTGTGCGTTTAGGTGTTTTTACTTAAATGTACTTTGTTAAATATGCTTGTTTATCTGAATATACTTGCTTTTTAACTGTACTGGCTGAATGTTTTTGTTTAATGGGTGGATTTAATTGGTGTATCAAGTGCTTCTAAAACGCCTTGGTGAACTATTGCTCCCTCGTGTATATTAACACCGCGGGCAAGCGCTGGGTCATCTAAAGTAGCGCCGTAGCCTGAGCGGGCTAATTTAAGAACAAAGGGTAAAGTGGCATTAGTTAAAGCACGCGTCGATGTCCAAGGCACAGCCCCCGGCATATTAGCGACACCATAATGCACCACTCCCTCATAAAGATAGGTCGGCTTTGAATGAGTGGTTGTATGTATAGTCTCAATGCAACCACCTTGATCAACACTAACATCAATAATTACTGAGCCGGGCTTCATCATTTTAACCATTGCTGCTGTTACTAGCCGGGGGGCTTGTTTGCCCGCAACTAATACCGCCCCAATTACTAGATCAGCACCCCGCAATCTGTTTTCTAGATATTGCTCTATAGAATAAATTGTTGTTACATGACCGCCAAAAATATCATCAAGATAACGCAGTCTATCCAAAGACAGATCGAATATAGTCACTCTCGCTTCCATACCTAGAGCAATTTTCGCCGCATTAGTGCCAACTGTACCACCACCTATAATAATAACTTCGCCACGCGCTACACCTGGCACTCCCCCTAATAAAAGCCCCCTGCCACCATGTGGTTTTTCAAGCAGAGAAGCACCAATTTGTGGTGCCATACGCCCTGCGATTTCACTCATTGGTGTCAGCAATGGCAATTGTCCATTATCTGTTTGCACGGTCTCATAACCAATACAAGTTGCACCAGTCTTTGCCAGAGCCAGCGCTAAGTCAGGTTTGGCAGCTAAATGCAAATAAGTGAAAAGAACATGTTTTTTATTCAGTAAAGGAATCTCGTTATCTTGAGGTTCTTTTACTTTGAGTATGACTTGCGCTTCAGAAAAAACACTGGCCGCGTCGGGTAAAACTTTTGCTCCGGCTAAGCGATATTCTTCGTCAGTGATATCACTGCCGATACCGGCACTTTTCTCAACATACACGCTGTGTCCCTGACTTACCAGCATTCTGGCTCCAGCCTGGGTCAGAGCAACTCTGTTTTCATTATCCAAAATTTCTTTGGGCACACCTATTTTGGCCAACGCAGAATCCCCCAATAACTATGTTTCCCGATTGCTAAATACTATCAGGTTTAACTGTTAGAAATCTTACATAAGGTTTTCCAAAAAGCAATGTTAAGAGACTCCAATAGAGCCAATTTAGCCTTTGTTTGGATAACAATAAGTCAAATACTTATTTGGTTTATAAAGTATTGGAGAATTGCCAGTCTGTCTGGTTGAACTAGAGTAATAGTTTTGTCCATAGCCGCGATAGCGCGATAATTCAGGCAACATTGACGGAACATAAGGCGGCGGTGGCGGAACGAGATAAAATCTGCTGTGTCTTTGCTTCTTGGTGTTATTTGATGCTTGCGCGTCTGGGACAAACAATAATGTCATGATTAAACTAACAGACACTAAGAAAAACTGTTTATTATTTAAACTGAAAAGCATTGTGTCCCATTGTTCTTAAGGATTTATAGACAGGCAAAGACTTAGTAAAAAACGACCGCCTAACTCATCTTACCACGCTCATAAGTTCATCAATCGTACCAAATATTCAAAGTTTAATATTGCGAGCTTGACAGAGAATATTAATCAGAGCAGTCCTTTGCGCTGAAAACCTAGCACTATGGCTTTTAAAATATCTATTGTGGTTAATAAATTGTGACTTAGCAGGGGCATAAGCATCACGCTTTCTAATTGTTCACATTGAGCAAGGAAAGTAAAAGAGAAATTATTGCTTACCACCTGATAAGCGGACATGTGTAAACTATCGGCAAATATTTGTACCGGGGTAGCAGATGCATTTTCATTTGCTTGGTTTAATTGTGGCGCAGTGTGGGCCATTTTTGTTACAGCAGCAACTTTACTTAAAACTGTAGCTAAATCCTTAAGTGCTGAGGAGACAACAACTAAATCAGAAATTACAAATTCGCTTTGACCATTACTCGCTACTTGCAAGTCTTCTTCTTTCAATCTGAAGCCACTTAGGATAGAGAGATTTTGCAGCATAAGCTTATTAATTTCATTTAGCGGATTATTAGCTTCTGCCGATACATTATTCTCACGATCTGCGTTCATCTCATATAAAAGATTGTTTTTAGATTCCCTTATACGTTTAATCGCTATTTCCAGCTCGGTAGTAAAAACATTTAAGCGTTTGCCCCATTGTCCAGTTGTAGATTGTATGTTCGGCATGGCACTGACTTTGAGAACTTTGGCCAATGTGAGAGCATCACGCCGAAGCAATCTTTCAAGGTTTAATATCTCTGGTTCAAGTTCAGCAAGAGCCTGCAAAACGCCTATTTTTGTGGACAGCAAAAATAATGAATCAGCATTTTGATTTAAATTGACCGCTTCCTCTATTTTAACCAGTTTATACTCACCGACTTTACCCCCGAGTATTTCTTCAGCGCGATTTGCCAATACTTCATTTATATTAGTATTGAGAGTGATACCAGAAATTGACTGCAAGGACTCGGCAATGAATTGCTGGCTATAATTATCGATGCGCATTTCTTCACATGCCTGAATAATAGCCTGAGCAGTTTTAGCATCAAAGCTTGTCAATTTGCTATGGGTGAGGGCATAGGCTTGTTTAATATATAGATAGGCTTTGATTAAATGCGGGCTAGTTTGAACGCCTATCCAAAACCACTCGTCTTTTGTTCGAGCTGTGTTTATACCATAATAAGCTCCAGCAGCAATTTGTACTTCGCCTTTTGGGTCGCGCTCTACTCGGAATTGTTCTTTCCCTTTGTCACTCATTTAGAATTACTGCCTATACCGCCTTGAAATGATCCTTGCGTTTTTTATTAGTTCTTATCCTGAATTTTTTTAGTTGCTTTCTCAGAGGATTCCAATAATTTAGCCACATATTCATTGTTTTCTTGCAAAATTTTCATTTGAGCCTTTAAGTCAAGTACTTCGCCTTCCAATAGACGCATATTTTCTTTCAGGCTATGCGCCTCTTGCGAACCTATTTCGCGATATTTGGTTTTAAGTTTTTCGGCATAAGCTTCTGCTAGGGGTCGCCCCATGGCAGCAATCGAAACCACGAGCACGATAGCTATGACAAAAATAAAAGCCACTTCAAAAGCAATCAAATGTTTAGTCCCATATTTCTATTTGGATTTGTATCACGCAAATTGCAATACAACGTGAATCCATGCCATGATACCATCCACATTAAATGCTACTAGCCTAAATTCGACACCTGAAATATTATATAAGTGACATTTAAGAAAGGCGCCTTTTAACAATGGTTTCCCCTCCTGATGATAGTCTGAATGATTCTATTAATACTTCTTGCCTGGAAGTAGATTTAATCGCTTGCTCGGTTTGCGGAGAAAATCTATGCTTGAGAGAGAAAACAATAAATTTGTCTCTGGGCAATACTGAGATAATGTATTGTTTAAATTGTCTTGGCGCAAAAGAAAACAAAAATCCAGAAGAAATATTGGCTAAAATCAAAAAATACATTACGGCGCGCGAATGCTTTTATAAAGAATGGATTAAATACAGAGATGTTTCTTATTGCCCAAAGTCAGAAAGCTGTTTTCCTGATACTTGTTTTGGTAAATAAGGAATGATACAAATTAACGGAACGAAGCCGAGGCAGCGCTTATAATATGACCCATAAGCTTAATTTACGCAGCGTGGCTTGTCCGATGAATTTTGTTAAGACAAAACTCTATTTGGATAAATTAGTGCCCGGCGAAGTATTAGAAGTAATTTTGGATGCCGGAGAACCGGTAGAAAGTGTGTATGCCAGTATTCAGGCAGAAGGACATCAAGTCGATAAACCAGAAATTAAAAATGACGGCAGCTACTTACTCACTATAAAAAAAATTGCAATCTCATTTTTGCTATTTTTTTCTTGTCTGCAATTTTCATCTGCTCTGGCACAAGCTACTGCCCTAAATTCCTTTCCAAAAAAGGCTGCCAATGCAGCTGCTGGGGTTGAGGACAAAAATAATGTCGAAGAGCAGATTATATTAGCCAAAAAAGCTGTTTTACTGGCTCCCACTGATCTGGTGAAAAGATTGTATTTAGCCCGTTTGTTGCTGCGTAGCGGCAATACAAGAGAGTCCACAATAGAGTATTTAAATATTACAGTTTTAAATCCTAAGAGTTTTATTGCCTATCACGAAATACTTCTTGGCAGACCAAGTGTTGAACAAATTAACGAAGCAATTGCCAGACTGAATAGACTTGATGAAATAAAGTCAAAGCAATTAGTTGGCACAATGGTTCTTTCTGAACTATATGAACGCAAGGAGGATTATTATCAAGCTGCACGGGTGCTTGTAGACCTGCAGTATTCACATACCATTCCACAAAAGTATTTAGCACAAATAACAAGCCGCGTTCACGTATTACTGAGCAAGGACAAAGATAGCCGCACAGTTGAAAAAGCTATAGAACAAAAAACAAACGTCGAAGAGGCAGAATTCACTCCAAATACCCCAGTACCTATGCCAGATGTTACTACAACAGATGCTCCGGCGAACAAATTAAGAAATAACAAAGCGATAGAAGGTTATGGACATGCGCAGTTATTGCCATAATTTGTCTTATTTATTGATAGTCATATTTATATTAATTGCTTCATTCGGTTGCAGCTCCAATGTAGAAGCTCCAAAGACAAGTTATTCAGCCGTGATTAAAGACGCGTCAGTTAATAAAGGACTGCCTAGCAAAAACAATGAATCGGAAATCGATTTAGAACAAGAAGCAGTTATAGAAAATAAGTGCCTGGAAGCATGGAGAAAGTGCATAGGTGGTAATAAAAAAGAAGGAATGGCAGAATTAAAGAAACTGAATCAACAATTTCCAAAATCGTCAAGTGTTCTATTTATGACCGGTCAAGCTTTAGAAAAATTTGGTAATAAAAAAGAAGCTATGGCTTATTATGAGAAAGCGGCAAATAATTCAGATTTTGCTGTAATGAGCCTATTTAAAATAGCAGAATCAATGCGCACTACTGGCAATACCGAGCAAGCTACTATATGTTATAAAAAGCTAGTAAACATCGCCCCGCAATTCAGCTTAGCACATCTAGATTTAGCCAAAACATTAATCAAGGCGCACCCGGAAGAAGCCAAACAAGAGTTGAAAACGGTTCTTGAGCTAGATCCAAGCAATAAAGAAGCTAAGGTTCTTCTCAATTCCTATAAAAATCCATGACTGAGTTACAATAGAATTATTGCTGTCCACCTGCTCTTCTAAAATGAATTTTGAGGACAAAATGGCTCAATCTGAATTGGCTGACAAGGGACGACCAGAAAAGGTAACCGAATTACCTGTTAAGGGGTTTGACCACGTAGAACTTTATGTGGGTAATGCCTTACAGGCTGCTTATTATTATCAGCATGGCTTCGGTTTCGATCTTGTCGCTTTTAGGGGACTGGAAACAGGTGAACGAGATAAAGTCTCTTATGTGCTTAAACAACAGAATGTCACTTTGGTTATTACTGGTTCTTTAAAACCTGATACTGAAATTACTGAACATATAAGCTTGCACGGTGATGGGGTGAAAACAATTGCTCTGCAAGTACAAGATGCCAGTGCTGCCTTTTCTACAGTTATTGGAAGAGGAGCTAAAATAGCTATTCCCTATGGAGAACATACTGACGAGAATGGTTTATTTCGCCAAGGTTCTATTCATACGTATGGTTCAACTATTCACACTTTTGTCGAACGACATGCTTACAAAGGGGCTTTTGCGCCTACATTTAAAACAAGAAAAAAAAGTCTAGGTAAGCCGATAGGATTGTTGGCTATTGATCATATAGTAGGCAATGTAGAAGTAGGCAAATTGCCCGATTGGATAGATTTTTATCGTCGTGTATTTGGCTTTCGCATTTATCAAGAATTTGACGCTAAAGATATTAGCACTCAATATTCAGCTCTAATATCCGCCGTAATGACCAATGAAAACACATCAATTAAATTGCCTATTAATGAGCCGGCTGAAGGCCTTAGAAAATCGCAAATTCAAGAATATCTTGATTATTACCAAGAACCGGGAGTTCAGCATATTGCTATTAGTACAGCAAATATTATTGACACTGTCAAAGAGCTTCGCAATAGAGGCATTAAATTTTTAACTGTTCCAAAGTCATATTACGAGGCATTGCCTGAGCGAGTGGGCAAGATTGATGAAAATATAGATGACTTAGCTGTCTTAGGTATTTTGGTTGATAGAGAAGCAGGCGGTTATTTATTGCAGATCTTCACCAAGCCAGTACAAGATAGACCAACATTATTTTTTGAAATCATTCAGCGAAAAGGGGCAACGGGTTTCGGCAAAGGCAATTTTAAAGCTCTGTTTGAAGCAATCGAAAATGAGCAAGCTCACCGTGGGAATTTATAGAGCAATATGAATTCTATTGCTACGACACTGTGGCTGCTATGTATGTTTATCGATGCGCTCGGACAAATGTCTTTTAAGGCAGCAGCGACAAAGGTGACCGATGCTGAAGGCTTAGAACGCTGGAAAGAGATGCTGAGCAATTTTTGGATTTGGATTGGCATCAGTTGTTATGTATTTGAATTTTTTATTTGGATGGCTTTTTTATCTATGGTGCCTTTGGCTCAGGGTGTTCTGCTTAGTTGCTTAAATATAATGACTGTTATGATTGGCGGCAGAATTTTCTTTGGCGAAAAATTGACAGGTAAAAGAATATTTTCAGCTTCGCTCATAGCAATAGGTGTGTCCCTTGTTGGCTGGGGGGCTTAGAAAGATCTTTATGCGTCAATTTTTGATCATTGGCTTTATCATCTTGTTAGCTTTTGACACTTTGTCTCAAGTATCTTTTAAACTGGCTGGCGCAGATACGCATCCTAGCGTGGACTTGGCGTGGATTATGCGCGTTGCTTTAGATAAATGGACTTATGGAGCTATCTTGGGGTATGTAGGTGCATTTGTTACTTGGATGAGCCTTTTGAAACACGCCCCGGTCGGGCCGGCTTTCGCTGCCACTCATCTGCATGTAGTAACTGTCGCCGTAATATCTTTTTTCCTTTTCGGCGAAAGATTTTCGCTCATGCAAATAATAGGTAGTGTTTTTATCATTGCCGGCATATTTGTGCTTGCCTTGGGAAAAACAGACCGACAGATTTAATTGTCGTTCATCACTTGGATTTAATTGATAGCGGCACCTCGTGCATAAAATGAACAGCTTTGTCTTGTTGTGGTGACGAATCATCCCCTGGCAGTGGCTCTTTTTTCCCCGAGGGGTGATGTGTTTGTTCTCAGCCTCTGCGCATAATAAGACTAGTGTAAATGATTTGATATTGGCATGACAAAAGGCTGCCAAATTCTTATTCTATAGCGGGGGCAGATCATATGAAGAATGCAGTAATATTGTTATCGTGTCTGATGCTAGTGGCAGGACAAGTTTTTTATATGGCTGGCTCTGCTAATTCTAACCCCAGATCGTCAAATAATTTATTGGCTCTTGCTCAGCCCATTGCTATTAGAATTCCAAAATGTCCTATTGCTGTTGAGCAACAAGATGGTTCAAGAGAGCAAGAAAGTCAGTATATCAAAGGAGTAACAACCTATGCGCACACTTTCGGAGACTACGAAATAAATTGGCTGGCTAACAATGGCGTAATAATTGGACCTGAAAGTGGAAACGATTTTATCGATCTTGAGAGCGGCAATGTTTTACTGAACCAGGAGCAAGATATTGTTGTCAGCACGCGCGAAGGAAAATTATATATCGGATCTAAAACAACGGTATTCGTGTGCGAGTGTGGCAATACTGTAGTGGTATTTGATTTGGTCCAGTCAAAGCCAAACCAAATATTCGTTGTGGTTGGTAAAGATCGGCTGACTATGAAACCAGGACAAATGCTAGTGTTGACTAAAGATAATATAAACGACTTTGAAAAGTTAGAAGTAACTTGCCAGGCTGTGGTTCACCGCAACGCACGACCATTGAATTTGGATAATGGTGTAGTAAATGCATTCATTGCTAATTTTTCAATTCCTTCAGCCCTGGTAATGATTCAGCCCCTAAACCGATTGATAATTTCCAAGAGCAAAGAAGATAAATTGCTTTTAGAAAGGCTAATGAAGAGTGCCGCACTGCTAGGTGATTTGAGACTGCCAAAACAAACACGAGATACAGTTGCCCTTTCCGCTGAGTAAAATTGAATTTTCTTAAATGGGTTCTTGCCCTAGTTAATTATTTTCCTGCATTTTTATTCTCAATTTGCTCGGCACTATGAGCTTTTAAATAAACAGCGAGGTCTTGATCAAGGCTTGCCCAGGAAATTGTGCGGGCTACTTGGGCAAAGATTGTGTTGATGAGTGGATTTCTGTTTTGGCAGTAATTGAAGAGTGGTTCTAATTCGTTACCGGTATCAAGTTTAAAACTATAGCCGGTTTGGCCGCTCTGAAATATCTTTATGCCACGACTAGTTGTCCATTCTATAGCAGCCTGCCAGAGTCTAAAATAAAGGCTAGACTCGCGCGCAATACTATAATCAAGGCCGATAAATTTATTTATGACTTTATTGCCTACTAAGAAGCAAAGCATGAAAGCAACGATATTGCCTTGATTGGGATGCCGTAATATGACGAAGTATGATTCTTTCTGTTGGGCAATGAGAGAGAAAAACTCTTTATTTAAGCGTTCGAATTTAGTTTTGCCACGCTCATATGTTTGCCAAAACAAAGCAAATATTTCATTGAGAGTTTGTTCATCAGGATTTTGAATAACCGCAGTATCAAAAGAAAATTGTTCTTTGCTACGTTTTAGTTTTTTGAGTAATTTATGGCGATGCGAGCTTTTGAGCCCTTTAAGATAAGACTGCATGCTGGCTTCTTTGAAATGCAGAATAGTGCCAGGATAACTTACCATTTTGAATACCGGGCTATCTTCGCACAAAGTATCTAAGGCTGACTGTGCCGATTGAGGAAAATCTTTCCAAACAACCATCGGTGCTTTTATTTTTCCTGCCTGTTCAAGAACTGCTTTATGGATAGGCTTAACGACCTGAGCAAGAGAAACTTGCGGAATCAGGCCAATAGTACCTTCGTCTGAGCAAGGGGAACCTACGAAAAGAGTGCGCTGGTAGCTACAAGCTGGAATCAATTTGCTGACGACGCGTAATGCTACTGCCACCATATCAGGTGCTATTAATTCAATTGGAACGTCATTTACAAATGCAGGCACTATGCCAATTGGCTTTTCGTCTTCTAATAAAAGACCGTACAAGAATTCAAATTGGTCATCTAATTTGCTGCGCTCCATGACTGAATACCACCAACGTCCTTCCAAGTCTGGAGAAAAACTCTTTTGCCATAAATCGGTTGGTATATCGTCAACTGACTTAACCCATTTGATCTTTATCATTGGTAACCTTGCGCTATATCAAAATTTTTCAAAGCTTGAGCTTTTGCAATCAAGTCAGTATTAATATTCATCTTTCTCCCTGGATAAGCTCGGTCGCACTCGTTTTATGCTAACAGTGTTTCAATGACAATCCCCTATCACTTAAGCCGATTTAACTACAATGTTGATATTAAAGATTAATGCACTCTTTTGTTAGCTCGTGCTAACTTTAGGTCTGACTATCGTAAAATATTTTCGTGGGTTGCCATAGTTTGCAAAATCGAGCGACAGTAGCATTATATGTTGCCACAGCGCTTATACGAATTTGCAATCAAGTCTCGGCTAATACTAGAAGGGCAGTCCTTAAGCAGCTAATGCTAGCTCTATGCTTATATCATCCCAAGGAACAATGTATCGCCCTTCTTTATTAGTAATTATCAACTCCAATCGTGAAAGCAGCTTTATATCAACCTGAATGTTTTTGTAGTCCCTACAAAGGTTTTTAGCTATCTGGCGAGCACTCATGGGTCCGGATTGCCGCAGATAGCGTAATAACTCCATCCGTTTAGGAGACAGGGTGCCAAACAAAGTGGCTTGATCAGTAAAATCAATACGATGCACAGGACCAAATGGCAGTCCGCGCTTGGCTTTCTTACAAGCATCCAGAGTTTCCTTCAATGATTGCTCAAGGGTGGCTACGCCGATTATTAGTTTATGATTTCGTTTCACTTTCGCCCTCTTGCTTTATTTACACCTTCACTAAAATCATGAAAAAGTTTATCTAGTGATTCAAACTTATACGGGAACTCGATTTCCAGATCGTGCACATGGTCTCCTTTGCCGGCCTCATTATCGAACCTTAGCAACGTAACCCCATTAGCAGCACTATAATTGAGTCTATACTTATAACCATGCGATCGCTCCGGCGTGGCTTCTGGTAATTGCCAGACAATAATTTCTAGAATACACCCATCAGGATAATTTATTTTTTTCTTCCGTAAAAGTGTAGCTTTCAAGATTTACTATACCATAGGGTGTATAAAACCGCCAATCATTTTTATAATTAGCATTGCAAGCAGATCATTTCTAAGCCGTGAGAGTTGGATCGCAGCCCTTAACTTCTAAGCAAATTTTTCTACTGGTTTCTATATTAAAGACGTAAATTAGACAAAAAAGTTCAGCAAAATAGATTCAATGTCACTTGCAGATGCTGAGTCTGAATCGTGTTTACAGAAAGGAGTACTTTTAATAAGCCCGCTGGCAAAACACTTAGACAATAGCGCAAAAACAAGCAGAAAAACAAAAATTACCTGGGGCGCGCAACGTTATAACACGTCGCCACCCCAGGCTAGTAACGCAGGCTTGACTATGGTGTGATTTATTTCTCGTCAGGCATCCGAGGATCACACCATTCGATTGTTTTGAAGAAATTCCGAGTCCAGAACGCTCGCCGGATTTCTTCTGCGCTGCTCTGCAAGATCTTTGGGTGCGGCTGGTGGGAGCCTGTCGCTATTAACCGCCCGGGAACGGCTCTCCCCACACCTGATAGAGCTGCTGGAGCAAAGACATGAAGCGTTCAGCTCCATCCGCGGGCAACAATACGTCCGTCATGGAGAGTTGCGCGTCGGCTATGGTTTTCTCCAAATCTGATATCTGGTGTCTGGGTCTCTGGTTCTTGTGTTGTTTAGCCCATCTACCCGCGACGTCCATTAGGACTAATATCATCATTCTAGCCACTCGGTTGGGGCATTTCCGGAGCCAGGAGGACCAGTCACCCCGAGAGTATATGAGAACGGCAAAGCCCATTGCTTGCAGGGCAGTGCGCTCTTCTGGCGACATGCCCTTCGCCAGCAAGGCCAACGGCACGTCGTCGTCAGAGACTGCCACTAGGGTCCGTTTTCCTTGGGCAAACCAACCATGTTTGGGAGGCTCTGCAGGCGGGCCATTAGCTGCGGGGAGACGGTTAATGCACTCTGCCACATCGCGCCATGCCTGCCAAATGAACGTTACCCAGCTTGTTGTCTCGGAGGGCTGCTTGCTAGTTGGTTTCGGAATCGACACTGCACGGTAAAAAGCGACAGCCGCCTGACAGATGGCTCGGAAAACCGAACTGCTCATGCGAATCTCCTTTGGGAAGGGAGAGGAACTTGGACATTTTCTTCTCGTTCTTACAATCAACCACGAGTTTGTTTCATTCCTAATTAGACATGATGCATAGAGCAAAATTCACCCACTTATTGCAAACTAGGCCTATCATTCATTGCCTATGTGCAACGTTGAACCGGGTGCTGCTGTAAATGCATGTTTGTTTACGGCGAGAGAAACTCATGCTTGAAAGAAAGAGATACCTCAGCCTGACAAATTCTTAATAGCAAAATCAAGTATGTCTTAAACGCAGCACTATAGCTCAAAAGCAGCTGACATCAGGCATGCCCGCTGCTTAATCTCATCCGAAAATTGTTTCTATTACTCATTTCTTATGCGGTTCCCAGAAATAAATTCCTTCTTCACATTTGCGCTAGCCTCCGCTAACACTGCACTATTAGCCCCTATTAATCGCATCTTCGAAAGCAACCAGAACTATTTCAACTAAGCCAATACTTTGTCACAACGGCGCCACAAATATTTTGTAAGTTGCTCATATAGTTCTTTTGCTAATACAGAGAGTAGACACCATGTCAGACATCGATCTTTTTGTACTTGGTTGTAAACCTGTTAGACATGCTTTCAAGGTCTTGATGGTTCTAGAACCATATGGTAGGATATGTTGAAGGCTCAACTTTTGCTTCACTTTAAACGTCAATACGCGGATAGCACCATTATGGAAGTAGTGATCTGGAAACTTCCCAATCCAGATAAATATCATCCGCACGGACACAAGTACCGCTTACATTACGGCACACTAGACGGAACCTGCATCGTTAGATTCGATAATGAAAAAAGAAAGGGGGACCACCGCCATTTTTACGACACCGAGAAACCATATTTATTTACCACTATTGATCAATTAACCAGTGATTTCTTTGCCGATATTGCTAAATCTAAGAGGCATAAAAAATGACAACAAAACAGCTACTGATAGCCGTTAGAAACGATCAGCAAGCTGCTGATGAAATCATTCATACGTGGCATCGTTCAGAAAAAGGTTTAGCTCCTGAACAGCCTCTCCATAGGCTTTATTTTGATGATGTGGAGACCTTGTGGAAGGCTTTGACTTATAGGCGAATGTACCTTCTTCAAACACTTAGACAAGCAGGTCCTTTAAGTATAAGAAAGCTTGCAGCAACGCTTAATCGAGACTATAAAAATGTACATTCGGATATTGCTAAGCTTAAGGCTCTTGGGTTAGTTGAATTAGACAAGAACGATCGTTACTTTGTACCCTGGGATTTAATTGATCTACAAATTCCTTTGACGGCAGGACTTAGTGCATAACATATAAAAGCAAGCAATTCACATTAACATACCCAGTTGCTCCATGATTAGCCCCGCCTGGGTTTGTCATTTGCCAGAAATAACCAAGTAGGTTAATATGGAAAAACGCAAGCCTAATTATCCGCTGCCAATTGTACAGGCTCTGGCTAAAGACTGTAGTCTATCTGCACTTTTGGGGAAAGTTAATTCAATAATAGTCAGCGTCGGTTTTTTAAACACTTAAAATAAAAAACAAAAAGCACAAAGAATCGATTGTTCCGAAGACGCGAAACATAATCTGTCATTGACCCCATGCTAGCGTGAAAAAACTTAAGGCGACGACCGGATCGACTGCCGACCGAGTGGTCGCCTTAAGTTACTGCCTTTTATAGGCTACGCTACGTCATCTTTCCTCTCCACTTGAACTTAATCAGGGTTTCTTAAATCCCTGATAAATACTTACGATGTGCTCCTTATCGCAGAACCATCTCTCGAAGCGGTATGCGTGATCCTGTCGCAGGCGCGCCTCTTGGTGGTAGGAGATTTTGGTGGTTACCATCACGTCTAGCGCTGCGCGAACCAGGTCAGCAGCGGCCAGTTCGGGGTTTTTCTCCAACTGAAGCTCAAACCATTCGTCACCGTCACGCGTCAGGTCGAACTCCATGCGTATCTCTACTTCGACTTCAACCTGTTTTGCAAGATTCTGGTTTTCAGGAATTTTACCTTGCAATTCCCGACGCTCAGCCGCAGAGAGTGAAGACAAATATCTCTTCAGAAGCTTCAAAGCCCGTTGCTTCAAGCTCTTTGTCTGTGCCTTCCAAGCTCTCTCTTCGCCCGTCTCCGGGCCCTTTGTCTGTGTTTCCAGTCCCTCTGTCATTCCCTTCAAGCCTGCCTGCGCCTTCGCTTTTCGCTGTGCCATGTTAGGCCGTCCTTTCAAAAAAACTCGATCTATCAAAACGTACCTGCAACGGATCACGACCGATTGTCTAGTAACACTCAAGCTGTCACTTGCAAGGCAGTGATTGAGACGAGTCCCGGTTCAGATGGCGGCTGCTCCCCTGGGCCCAGCTTTTCTAGGTCAGATTGATACTGTTCATATATTGCTGCAAGCGTCTCGAAGACGCCTCGCATGGGCCAGATAGTGCGAAGAAATTCCGCCGGCAACAGCTGTCGAAGCTGTTCAGGCGACATTTCTTCGCCCTGGCCACGGAATTTGTCGAAATAGAACGCTAGCTGGTAACCTAAGCCGATATAGAGCTCAATCCACAGATTTGAGATCTGGGACTGAACTGTAGAAGCCAACTGCGCGGTGGTGCTGGCTAGAGCCTCTAAATCGACTTGCAGCGGTGCTTGCTCCAATCTCTGATGTTCTGGATTTTGAATACCCTCATTTTCATCAGGCGGCTGAGTGTCGGTTGTGAAATCGATGAGCCAGAGCTCTCCGTTTTCCAGTCCATGCCGCATCAAATCCACCGAGTACCGGATGTAGAAGATTTGATGTTGGAGGGAAGCCGCTTCTCTCGTATCGGCCGGCAAAGTCAACCAGAGCTCGGCTAGACCACTCAGTTGGTGTTGGAGCTCAGTCATTTTTGGATA
>Ga0207039_1092_pt1 | contig 22858 bp, 19 predicted proteins | sample Alteio_BWMinCont_74_FD_153264 | JGI IMG/M metagenome (GOLD analysis project Ga0207039, IMG submission 153264) | Enriched cells from forest soil in Barre Woods Harvard Forest LTER site, Petersham, Massachusetts, United States -... | ecosystem: Environmental > Terrestrial > Soil > Temperate forest >... | reverse complement strand
CAGGATGCGCCGGCGAGAACCTGTTGCAGATCCTGCCCGGAACCAACCGTCCAGGTCTTGCCGCCTGCGGGGGTATTGCGCAACGAACTATTTACATATTCCCTTGGCAATTCGGCAGGACCGTCGAAATGCCTGCCGCTGGATGAGGGAGACTGGTCCGCAGCGGAATGTGCGGAAGCCGAGATCGATAAAAAGACAAAAGCGATCCACAAAGAGGCAATGAGGCCGGCAGAAATCTTCATCCTCGGCGAATACCGCTCACGATAATCCACACGCAAAGTCTATCAGAGGGTCTGGGGTCAAACTTAAGAGCGGAGGCGACTGTATCAGGCAAGACATGTTGCTCCGCCGCGAATTTCCGCGCGGCGGAGCAACTCTGCTTTGGGACTATTCAACCCCAGCAATCGCGGAGTTGATGGCATCTATATCTGCTCCGAGGTCCTTGCCATCGGTTCCCTTAGCCTTATAAGGGCTGGAAGGCAGCAGATGATAGTCTCCGCCAATTCCGCCGTTATAGTTGACGAACTGTACATTTGCCACCGAGGCCGGAAAATAGTTCGGAGCCGGCCATTTCGTGACGGGATAGGCACTGGATCCCCCGATAATGGCATTATTGCTAAAGATAGAATCGGAGAAACAGGCGACGAAGGTAGTGAGTGGGATATCGTAGTAGGCACAGTTCGTCGCACCGCCGCCGGTGGACCAGATCGGATAGGTGCCGGCATTTCCCAAGCTGTTGGTGAAGATGAAACTCTTCATCTGAGACGAGGTTGCGACCGTATCGCCCACCACGAACAATGTGGATGGCGGGAAGGCTGTGACATGGTTGATCGTCACATTTTGCAGCAGCGGAGCTCCCGCGCTCACCGAGATTTGCGCCAGTTCGCCCGGTCCGTTGTACTTTGTCGGGTTAATGTCGTCAACCACCAAGTCGTGGATGCTGTAACGCTCCCCATTCCGCGCAACGCCGGTGCCATTGCCTCCCATAGCATTGGCGATCTGCAGGCCGGCGCCAACATGGCTGATAGTGCTGTTGCGAATCGTGATATCCGTGACCAGGCAGTCTGGGCAAACGTTTGCTGTTCCCGAAGCCTGGTTCTTCGGAGTCAGCAAAATGGCAAACCCCACCTGCGAGAAGCCGCCCCAGGAGTATTCCATGATGTTGCCGCCGACCAGAACCCGCTGCGCATTTTTCAGCTCGAGAAGATTCTTTACCACAAAAGGATTCCCGTTTGTTCCGCCAACATATCCAGGTTGTCCAGCCATCCAGGTCAAAGGCTTGAACATGTGGTTCTGGGTGATTTCAATGTCGGAAGGGGTGGCCGTTGCCGCACCGCCGCCAAACATCACGTTCTCCCCAGAAGCTTCAAGGAAGTTGCCGTTAATTTTGTAAGGTCCCATTGGGCCGCTGCCCAGGCCACCACCAATTGCTTGAGCATCGCCGCAAACTCCGGTGACCGAGACGCAGTGAAAATCACTCAAGTATGAATTTACGACCGAGAGATAAGTGGCTCCCTCGAGCCAAACGCCTCGGTTGGTATCATCCTGAGCCGTGCCATGCATCCAAACACGGTCGAGAATGAGATTGTTGGCCGCGCCATTCGCCGCAACCGACGCCAAGGCATACACAATTCCAATGCCGGTAGCGCGCGTAATTTCCAGCCCCATCAGACGGTAGTGGTTTGCTCCCGCCGCAAACAGGATAGGACCGTTGCCTGAATTGCCGTACGAGGTCATTACCAGCTTAGCCAGAACGTTATTCGTGGATGTGCAGTGCAATGCGGGACGGCCGGGAAGCGACGAAACACCCGCATAGCATGGTGTCATGCGAGTTCCTTCCGCGGGCAGCAGCGAGTCGCTCGTGCTGGTTCGCACGATGATCCAGGAATTATCATCGCAATTCTTGGCCGGGAATGTGAACATTCCGCTAAAAGTCGCACCTGCTTGTAGTTGAATAGTGTCGCCACAATTCGCGTTATTGAGGGCGGTTTGCAAATCTCCCCCAGCATTAACGGTGGTTGTGTGGCCCGATGCGGGAGTATTGGACATGGCAGAATTGATGTAAATGCGGGGAAGTTCCGCAGGCCCGTCAAATCCGCTGCCGCCCGAACCGGAACTCGAGACCGTGAGGCTCAAAGCTGCGGTCGCGGAACCTCCCGAAGCGTCGGTAACTTTTGCGGTAAGAGGAAACGATCCTGTTACAGAAGTGGTTCCTGCGATGATCCCGCTGGACCCTTGCAACTGAATTCCCGTCGGCAATGTTCCGCTTGCCAGGCTCCACCGGTAAGGCATTGTTCCGCCCGTTGCCGAGAGCGTGGCAGTATAGGCCGTGCTGGCATCGGTCGCCGGCAGCGAAGTGGTTGAGACCGCTAGCCCAGGCGGGGGATCTTGGGTAGCTTGCGGAATTACTGTCACCGTGGACGATGCCTTCGCACTCGTGGTCGGATCGCTCACGCTCACAGGACTGCCGGAGCCTGAAACTTTGCTGGTGCTGACCATACCCGGTGCGCTGATGACGATCGCTTTATTTGTACTGATGGCGGTGATTGTGACGGGGGTATTGCTGGTCACTTTGGGTGCCGTGAAGAATCCGCTGTTCGAAATAGTTCCGGCGCTCGCCGACCAAGTTACGGCAGTATTGGCCGATCCGGTGATGCGGGCAGTGAATTGCAATTGTTGCAGCGACGACAGAGTTGCGCTGCCGGGTGAAAGCGAGATTCCAGTTGAGTAGCTGTTAGGAGAAGTAGTTGCTCCAGTTCCAGTTTGAGAAGGTAAGGAACTGCAGGCGGTGGTCAGGCCGGCAAGGCATAGCAAAAGCGACACAACGACAAAATTCTGGATAAGATTTCTATCACCGCGAGAGCATTTTGCCACTTCCAAGCGCCTGGCTTTACACATTGTAGGATAACCTCGTAACGGAGTTGGGGGGACATCGTTCGAGCCCTCAACTAGCAATTTACAGAGGGCGAGAGTTTGGTGGGAGATGACTCAGGTACACGTCCCCTCAGGCCACACAAGTACATTCCGGATGTACCATGCACTTCCGGGTTTGAGATTCGCCCAAAATGACAATCCATATCGATAGCAAGCATTCTCACGGCACGACTCGCTTTGCCATCCTCCACGAATTTCCCGATCCGCAGATCGAGTCTCGGTGGAGGGAATTTTTGACGCGGGCTGAATTCCCCGCACAATACGAGACCCCAGAGTTTTTTCTTGAACCCTACTGGATCGGCCAAAATCCCTTTGCTGTTCTTGCTTTCGATAATGCGAAAGTGATCGGAGTTCTGACCGGACTTCGTTACCGCGACGAGGTGGTTTCAGGCTTGCAATCCCGCCCACAGGTTTGCCTCGATCCGAACGCCGACCAACTTCTAACGTCGGAGATTCTGGCAGAGGGTCTTATGAGCGAGGCTAGAGGAGCCAACTTGATCACAGTATACAGTTGGGCGACCACGCCGCTGCCGGGTTTTCCACAGCGGGGGTTCGGTCTTCGAGAGTTGGAAGGAGCGGTAGTGCTCGACCTGAGTCCCGGAGCAGACGCCGTTTTCGAGAATTTTCCCAAGAACCGGAGGCGAGACATCCGGCTTGCAATACGAAACGGCATTGAGGTGGCGGAGGAGACTACCACCGAGGATTTACACGCGTATTGGGAAGTCTATTCGACCTGGCGCAAAACTGACCGCAAGCAAATCCGTCACGACCGCAGCTTCGAGAGTATAGAAAAAGTTCATAACATGCGGGGTAATCACCGGCGATTTCTCGCCCGGTATCAAGGCAAAGTGATCGCCGCAGCGGGCGTACGTTTTTATGCCGGCAGTGTGATCGAATACGCGAACAACTGCTCTCTCGATGAATTCATGAAACTGTTGCCGAACGATCTTTTATTCTGGAGAACCATCGAGTGGGCCTGTCGGAATGGCTTTAAGAGATATTCCCTGGGCGGCGCACATCAATTTTTGCGAAAATGGGGCGGCACTGTCGTTCCCATCTATCGGTACCGGTTGGACCGCACGCTATTTCGCCGGCATGATCTGAAGGAGTATCTTTCCGGCAAAGCGAGAAAGCTACTCGGCCGCATGCCCGCGGCGTGGCAGGAGAGAATCAGAAAAGCATTCAAAAAATAGCCGCGCGCACCCATTTTGAGCTGGAACGATGCTCTGGTTGGCTCCTTAAGTCGATTCGAGAGCTTCCACACCTCGCATCGCAGGATGGATACCGAAAATGATGTTGATGCCGTAGGGTTCCAGATCGATTTCCTGCAGACACACTTTCTCCTCGATATCGTAAAGAGCGATGTGCGTAGGTCGCTCTTTTTCCTTAAAAGCGTGCTTGATCCACAAAATGTTTTCGGTGAATTTGGTCTTGCGGACCCGCGTGAATCCTACCCAGACCTTTCGGTCATGCACCGGGAAAATCCCGCGGCACCACCCCAGTAAAACGTCCTCTTGATGGCGAACCCGGTGGATTTCGCTGAGATCGATAATCTCGTCGATCGCAAGTGAGGCACGATTGGCAATTACGATTTTTCCGTCCACTGTCGTGAAATAAATCTTGTCGCCACAGACCAGTCCGTCGTGAGGTCTCTGCACCTCAATATTGATTCGCTTGCCCGGAGTTGTCAGGCACACGGCATCTTTCTGCGAGAGCCGCGTGACCCAGACATCCTTGCCCAATTGGAAAACACTATTTGGATGTGACTGGTGGGGTTTCGTGCTTTCGACTTTTCGGTAGTCGACATCCCGCGAAAAGCGCGACCAAGGGTCTTCCCCCAGCACATTCCACTCCGCCAGCACTCGTCCCTCGGGTGTGAACAACACCACCATATCGAGACCGGTGCTGGCCGCCAGCAGGTTGCCGTCGGGCGTAGGGGCGACGTGGTGAAGATCGTTAAAGCAGGGCAGTGATACGTAACCGATCCGTTTGAAACTCGGCACTTCGAAGATCAGAACCTCCGTCGAGGTGCATGTGTACAACTTGTTCCCAACCAGTGAGGCGGACTTGAAGGTATGCGACGCTTCGTCACTGCTGCGCGCTTCAGGCGGCGTCTCGTATTCAATTTCAACCTTGGCAATTCCGGTTGAGGTATCCAGGAGCAATATCAAGGCAGCCTCATACAGGCGTTGCTCCTCCTCATTCTTGAATAGCGATTTACGCTGGCGTCCTCCGAGCAGATACAGGAAACTCATCGGGAAAACGGCCTTCCCAAGGATTCGCCGTTCTGACGAGGCAAAGCGCACGGCAGCGCTAGACTTTCATTCGATGAATGGACGGGCCGCGATGCGCTAAGAAATTCGATCTTGTCGGTTGGGTTCGAAGTCATCATCGGTAAAAATCGGCGCTCGAACATCGAGAATATCTGAGTACATTGAGTTTGAAAAGTAGCGTGCGTCAGAGAATGCTTACCAGAGTGCAGAGCCGAGGCTTCTCGGACCTGATCCGCTCCCAAATGTCGAACTCTCATACCATCCTTATGAATAATTAGTCGATCGAATCGTGCTATACTCTAGCCGCTTTTCCCGCCGATAGGAGATGTCCTATCTCTATCCGATCCACAGTCGCCCGACTGATGCCGCCAAAGTTGCGCCGTCATTCCGCCGTCCGAAAGGCGGCACACGCCGTCGAAGTGAGTATCGACACGCTGCGTCATTCCGTGGCAACCGTCCTGCCTCAAGTGATCCAACCCGATCCCAGAGAGATTTACCTTACCCTCACCGCCAACTGTAACCTTCGATGTATAGGCTGCCGGTACGGACGAGACTTTATGCCGGGCGCTCAACTGCCGTGGCCTATCCTCAATGGGCTGCTGGAGGATTGCGCAGCTTTCGGCATAAAAAACGTGCGCTTGTACGGTGGCGAGCCCCTGCTGCACAAAGACCTTCCTCGAATCGTAGAACGCGCTGTCAGTCTCGGACTTCACCCCTGGCTAACCACCAACGGCATCTTGCTGAAAGATAAAATCGACGCGCTTTATGGCGCCGGCTTGCGCGCCATCAGCATCGGTTTCTACGGTACCGGCGAAGAGTATAACGATTACGTGCAACGCAAGGAGCAGTACCGAAAATTGGAACAGAGCGTGGAGTACGTCCGTGATCGGTATGGAATGAGCGTCGATATGGTACTGGGTTGGGTGCTGATGCGGCCGACCTGCACTCTGGATTCGATCCGCGAAACCTGGGCGTTTGCTGAACGTTTCTCCACCCCGATTGGGGTTAGCCTCATCCACTATTCGCTGCCTTATTTTACCGAGGGTCCGGATGGGATCCTTCAGTTTCACGCCGAGGACCGGCCGGCAATCGACGCAGCCGTGTGCGAGCTCATCCGCTTAAAGCAACTGCGCCCAGAGCTGATACAGCAGTCTCTAATGGCCCTGCGCTCGATTCCAGACTGGCTGATCAAGGGTCCCGACATGAAGGTTCCATGTGACCGCTACCGCCTGCTATGGATTGGCGCGGATGGCACGGTGCAGTTGTGCTATGTAACCTTCAAGCTCGGCAATCTTCATGAGAAACGGCTCGCGGATCTTTTGTTCACGGAAGAACATCACCGCGCCGCGCGCGATGCTTACGCGTTGCGATGCCCGAACTGCCACTGCAGTTACCATAAGCGAGTTGAAATCCATGTCCCCAGCCGATTGAAGTATTCCTGATCCGACAGTATGCAGCGGCCCACATTTTTCATGATAGGCGCACCCAAGTGCGGCACCACCGCGCTCTACTCCTGGCTAAATGCGCATCCCCAGATTTGCATGTCACAACCGAAGGAACCTCAATTCTTTGCCGAAGACATCTTCGGGCATCAAAGAAACATTACAAATCTCGAGGACTATCTCCGCTGTTTTGAAAATAAAACGGCCATAAAACAGGTGGGAGAAGCATCCACGTGCTACCTGGCTTCACGCTCTGCGCCCGAGCAGATAAAAACATTCAGCCCTAACGCGAAGATCGTCGTCATGTTACGCAATCCTATAGAGGTTATGTACTCGCTTCACAGTGAGCGCGTTTTTAGCCATATGGAAACAATCAGCGACTTCGCTTCGGCGGTGGACTCGACAGCCGAGCGGACTTGGAGCGCGGGCCGTTTTCGAGGCCAGCCGGTTATTCGCCCTTCGTATCGCGAAATGGTGCGCTTCTCGGATCAGATACGGCGCTACATGGATCTTTTCGGCCCCAGTTATATCCACGTCATTCTTTTTGAAGATATGCTCTCCTCGCCAGTCGAGGCCTACAAAGGCACACTCGACTTTCTCGGATTAGAGTTTGATCAAAGAGGCAGCTTCGAGTTAGTGAACGACAACAGACGCGCCAGAAGTTTAACCCTGCACCGATTCGCTCGGCACCCAGGCAAAATAATTCGACATCTAGGACACTTCGTACTCCCGAGAGCGGTCAGGGCATATATTTCTACGGTGGTGAATGGTTTTAACACGGTACGGGGACCCCGGCCAGCGCTAGAGGCAGAGCTGAAAAGACGCTTGACCAGGGAATTCGAGCCCGACATCCAGAGCCTGAGTGTTCTGCTCGGGCGCGACCTTTCAAGCTGGTGCAAAGATTGATTCCGGGAGTGATAAGCAAACTATTTGCCGAACGGTTCGCGCGTCATCACAAACCAGGCCACGCCGACACCATATGCCGCACAGCCAGCCATAAGATTGATGAGCAGTTGCGGATAGTGATGAGCATAAAAACATCTCTGCATAATGAGCAGGACCAAAATCATCGGCGCACAAAGCACTACCGGGAAAAAGTACGCATCCACAAGAAATTTCCTGACCGGAATATCAAGCTGGCGACACATGTGCCGCGGCAAAAAGAACAGCGAGGTGCACAACAGAGGGATTGCAGTGCCGATCGCATCGCCTACAATTCCGAGAGGCCGAACCAGCGCGATACTCAAAATCACGTTGGCAACGCCTTCCATGAGCACAACATATGCCAGCGTTTTATGCAGGCTCATTCCGAATAAAATACGGTTGGACGTCGATTGAGCCTCGTAGAGCGCCGAGGGAATTAGAAGTATGAGAAGGATGATGTAACTCGACACGTAACGCGGTCCTACCCACGCTTCGATCACCGATTTGCCCATCACCACGAGAACGACCACCATGGGGAACATGACCAGAGCGCAGGCGCGGTTTCCGGAAATAAACATCCTGCGTAGTTGAACGTAGTCTCCTGTCGCGTGGAAATGACTGGACATGGGTGTGAAGACATTCGCCAGGCTGCTCACGACCTGGCCGGCGTAATCAACCAGCCGGCCTCCGATAGAAAAATATGTGATTGCCGATGCCGAAAGGAAACTTCCAATTATGACGGCGTCCGTCTTAAACCTCAGTTGCATCGCCACAATAATGATGAAAGTCACTGAGCCATAATTGGCCACCTGCTCGAAGGATTGCCGATCCACGTATTTCCATCCATACGGGATAGCCAAGAGACGATGCGCGATGAGCGCTCGAACCATGGCAGCAATCAACGGCAACGAAACCGTGATCAAAGCTACGCTAAGAAGTCCAAAACCGTGCCGAAGGACGTAGATGATCAAGACGGCCCGCACCAGCGTCGCGACGATGTTGGTGGAGTTCATCACATAGAACTTCTGCAATCCCTCGAGGATTCCTCCTGAGATTCCAAGGGGAAAACCGAGAGCCAGGGAATAACCCACCATCAAAAACAAGACGCGGGCTGGCTGAAGAAAACCCGGTGGGATGTGAAAAAGCCGGTCCACATAATAGCCGCCTAACACCGTCGGCACCATCAACACGAGCGCAAGACAACTGTAAGTGAATAAGCTGGTGTTTATGAGGCGTGCGAGTTGGTCTTTATCGCCGGTAGCCTGAAACTTGGAAACGTAGCGAACCAGAGAAGAGCGAATTCCGAAATCAAATATCCCGTAATACCCGGTCAACGAAAAGACCAGAACCCATAAACCGAACGCCTCATCCCCGAGGTGGTGCAAGATGAAAGGCGATAAAAAGAAGCCGACGGCAATGTTCACGCCCAGGCCTGCCCAATTCGAGGCCACATTTTTGAGAGCTCGAATCTTCAGGCTCATTCAGTTCGATCCGATTCAGACGGGATCCACGCAAGTCGATTGGGGCGTTTGAACATATTGAAATGATCGAGTAAACGATTCAATTTCAGGTTGGCATAAAGCGCCAATGCTGTCTAGATTACTGGTCCGAGTCGGAAGGGAAGCAGAGGGGCCGCAACTGGACGCGCTTTTGCTCAACTGGTCGCCTCGCCGGGTCAGTCTTTCATTGGCCAGTCCATTTGCCCGTCGCCGCGTACACAAAGCCGCCACATGACCGCCGCCTGCGACTACGCAGAACCGGCAAAACTGCTATCTTTTTCGAGTTCTTGCTTCTACGATAAACATCTCGCCGGCCGGACCCTGAGCCCTGTGAAACGAAGGCTCTACAAATCCACAACGCTTCAGTACAATCCTCATTCCGCGCTCCGTCTGAAACGATTCCGTCCTCCCGTTGATGAACCCGACAGTTGTGCCGGTCCAGTGGAACAAGAGTCCGTTTGCCATTACATAAAGTCGAAACAGCGTGGGAATCGGTCTAGGAAGCGCAATGTTGCGGAGTTCAGCGAGAGTGAAGCTGGGCAGATGCAAGCTAAGAGACACTCGGCCGTCGGAAACGAGAATCCGCTGAATTTCTGCGAGGGCGGTCGGAATGTTCATGTAGGGAAGAGCCACCGCAGAAATTACGCGATCGAAACTGTGGTCCTCGAAAGGCAGCCGCTCACCGGCTCCATGCAGATAAGTGCGGGTCGGAAATCGCTCCCTCGCAATAATCAGGCGGGCTTCGTCGATATCCAGGCCCGTCACCTCGTCGGAAGCCGTGATGCCCCATGAAGCGAGATCCAGCCCCGATCCGCACCCTAAGTCTAGAACTCGCATAGACCGCGCCACAGCCCCCGCAGGAGTTTGCATTAAACGCCTGGCCGATCCAGGATTATACACGCGCAATTTTGTAATCCCAGCGGTAAGTTCTTCCACCAGTTCGTTATTCACACATTCGTAAGAGAGGATTGGTTTCCGTCCGCTGATAACTCAGACCCCGAAGGGCAATCAGGCGCAGCGGGTTTCGGGCAACTGGGTGCGGCAAAAGGGTCAGTGCGCTTAACGCGCCTTGTTTCGGAGCAGTCTGCGAGCCGTCTCGCCGACGACTGACGGCGTGCTACGGAGCAGCGAGCGGGCCGTGTCGCCAAGACTTTCCTTCAAGTCATGCCGACGAAAAAACGTACGGTCAAGGCGATAACGATGAACGGGCGCCACGGTGCCCCCAAACCGCAGAAGGAACTCGTGGGCGCCTCCCAGAGAATGCCGCCTAAGTCCTTGGGCGCAAGCCCACTGGATTCCCCTCCACTGCAGTAGGTCATTCGGTTTCAGATGTATGAACTCGTCGAGCGAACTGTTGGCAGCAGACTCAAATAATCCGCCGGGGAAGAATCGGAAGATGTTAATAGCAATTACTTTGCCTGAGAGCGACGCGAGAAAGAGCCGTCTGTTATTCCTAAGGCTGACGGTTTTCTCGAACGACTCGAAGCTCCAGTCTCCTTGTACTTGCTTGCGTTCGGTCCCGCGCCAAGCCGAATACACTGTGTGAGCATCAACGATGTCCTGCGCCGTAGCAGCTTCTCGCACTTCCACTCCGTGCTTTTCAGCGAAACGAATGTTGCGGCGCCGGTCTTTGGTGAACTCCTTGAAGAGAGCGTCTGCTCCACGAGTGAGGTCGAGCACTACGCTTCCCAGCAATTGACGGCGGCGGAAACCGTGCCTTGAGAAAGGGATAAGATCAAGCGAGGACCAAGCGTAGACGCTGATAAGGTCTGCGTCACTAGCCTCAGCCAATAATCCCTGGGCCAACGTGTCGAGCGTTGCCGCGACTTCTGTGCCGTCTGTATTGATCTGGGGGCGTGAAAGGAGTCCGGACAGGACCGTTCTGTCCAAGTGAAATCCCGTAAGTGCTCCCTTGACCCGATTGCCATCAAGGGCCAGGACAGCAAAGGGTCGATTCCCCCGCCGGAGCGGATCGAGGAAGTATTCCGGAGAATCGTAGTGGGACGGAACTTCCACACGCTTCAGATACTCGCGCCAAGCTTGCTCCAAGTCAGGCGAGGGAAACTCATGCAGGATTTTAAAGTTCATGTTTGTTAGTCACGCTCAAGGGCTAGCCGCGTGGGCACGTGTTCGAGTTCGATTGATGCACTCGTTTGCTCTAGGGTACCGTGACGGTAACGTTCCCAGCGTTCTGGACGGTATTTTCGGAAGTTGCCTGCACAGAGACGACAAATGTCGTGGGAGCGCTGCCACCTGGGCTTGTGACAGGATGACTGTTGCCGCCGCAGGACACGCCGAGGACAAGTAATATCAGAAGTACGCAACCTAGCAGTCCCCGGCCCTGCCTTGTACTCGAACTGGCGGGGAAAATCAGCACACCGATTGCGAGACAAGCCCAGCTCGCGAAACCTGCTACCGACCCCACGCTGGAAGCGTTGCCCGCCGGGCGCGTCACCACGCTGATGGTTAGCGTCGAAGATGTTCCTGCCGTCGATGGGACGACGGACGCTGGATTAAGGGTGCACGTTGTTCCCGATGGACTCGCACAAGTGAGAGTGACCGGATTCGAATAGCCTCCTTGAGTGGTGACTGTAACTCCGACGGCCGCGGACTTTCCGACTTCCAAGGTTATGCTCGACGATGAGAGGCTTGCCGCGAAATCCGCAATCGCCAGATTTGCTAAAGCTGTTTTTGTAGTGACGCCATCGCTTACTGTGAGTGAAAAATCATAACTGCCCACCGGCAGCGATTGGGTCTGCACTTGAATCTGCGTGCTCCCAACCGGAACAGAGTTGGCCACGGTGCATACCGCGGGTGAAGGCAGCCCCGCGCAGCTTACTTGAAACGTAGGAGCGTAATTGTTTGTAGTGGTGATGTTCAATGTAAAGCTAACTGACTGATTATCCAGCGCGGTTATGCTCGGCGGAGTGATCGCTACGCTGAATTGGGGGGGAATAGCAACGGGAACAAATGCCATGTCGTCTATCCCCGGTGACAGTACGCGCTTTAGAATGTTATCGGTGGGAACGTTGTACTCGGTCAGATGCTGCAAGCCCTCCCCGATGTATAAGTTCCCCTGCCCGTCGGAGATGACTCCGTCAGGCGTAACCATGTTGCCAGTCTGCAGGAAAATCGGAGTGCCCAAAACGGGAGGCGCGCTCTCCGTCAGAGGAATTTCGATGAGACCATCGCCCAAAGTACTGACCCGAGTTACCCAGAGATTCTTGGAAAATGCGTCGTACACCATGCCGTCGCCGCCATTTAGGTTGAGAGGGGGCTCGAGTATCAGCGTCTGCAGAATTGCACCGGTCGTCGGGTCCAGCTGGCAAACCGTGTTGTGCGACACTATCGCGAACAGGTTTCCTGCGGGATCGTATGCCAAGCCATCCAGAGTTAGCCCGATCGGTGTCGAGGGAAAGATTGTCGCAGTCCCACTGGCGAGGTTGTAACGCCCGAGCTTCCCAATGCCGTAAAGCGACACAAGGATATTTTTACCTTCAGGATCGAATACCAGGTCGCGAGGGTAGCCCGATGGGAAGGTGGCGAGCACAGAGTCCAGACCGGTATTCGGATCGAACATCTGCAGCGTGCCGAGAGGAGTCACGGTATAAAAAATTTGGCCCTGGGCATTGACGATGACACTGTCTGGTCTACTCCCAATGTCGTAGATATCGGTGACTGTGCCTGAGCTGAAGTCAACGAGATCCAACTGCTGTCCCGGTTCACTTGTGACGTAAAACATCTGGGCGGTGGAAATGGAGCCCAGAATGAGTGGTAGGAAAACTAGCAACCCTGCCCAGCGCGGTCTCTTCATCGATCCTTTATTCCTAATTTCAGGTTCGGTCCTAATTGGATGCAAGCACGAACACTTCCACTTGGCATCTAACACGAGGCATCAATAAGACTTAAAGCCCAGCAAAACCAAAGACATTAGAGGCCCAGCTCTAAAAGAGCCGCTAAGCCTGCGTCCGATGTGCAGAATGTTTCTCATGCAGAGAAGGCCATGGCGAAACTTATGCACGGGCGACGTCTGGTAGATGAATCGATCCTTCAGATGCTGAGTTGAAGGAGGAAACGAGTAGCTTTTGACCAGGAACCCGCGCCTGAGTTCCAAGCAAGTGGTCTTGACAGATTTATGTTTTCTCGGCAGCGATCCGCATATGCGGTTCCACGAGGGTGAGCAAGGGTTCCCTTAGGAACGGCCCGCTCGCCAGCAATCCCGACAAAAGGGGATCGCGCCGGTTAGCAACGAGATCGGTTTTTTCCAGAGTGCTGACAAATCCACATGCGCTCTGCACCAGGGCCGCTCCAGCCACCACATCCCATTCGTTTTTCGGGGTTAGAGTAAACGTGACGTCAGCCAGTCCGACTGCCACCAGGGCAAGCTTATAAGCCACCGAGCCCATGGGACGAATATTTAGATTTGAATTTTCGAACACTTTCCACTCCCCGCGTTTTACTTCGCTGCGGCTGGCGAGAACTAGAGCGCCGTCCAGAGTTTTTCTCTGGCTCGGATGCGAACCCTTGCCGTTGTAGGTAACGCCGGAGTCGATTGCCCCGAGGAATGTTTCGTCAGTCGCTGGATTGTAGATTCCGCCAGCTACCGGACGGCCATCTTCGACGAAGCCGATCGAGACGCAGAATTCTGGAATGCCCTTGACGAACTCACGTGTACCATCAAGCGGATCGACCACCCAAACCCGCGAGCGTTGTAGACGCACCGGATCGTCAACACTCTCTTCTGAAAGCCACCCCTCTCCATCGCGGAGCAATTCCTTTCGAAGAACGGCGTCGAGCGCACGGTCCGCTTCTGTCACTGGGTCGTGTCCGACTTTGTATTCGGTTTCAATCGCTCCCGGCGTAAAGCGGGCAAACACCGCGCGGGACGCTTCGAGCCCAGCGTGAATCCGTTCCAGTATTTGAGCGTACGACTTTGAGTGCATAGTTACCTGGTCTTCGAAAATTCCAATTACGAACGATGCCCACTACACAACGACTCAAGCCATTAACATGCGCGCCCCGGTTGTGAGCAGGACCGCACAAAGAATGCGTCTGAGCCACGGAACCGGAACCCGCGTACTGAGATAAGAACCTACGAGTCCTCCTGGGATTGAGCCGATTAACAAGGCTCCGACCAGATTCATGTCTACATTGTGCATTCGAAAATGAAGCAGGCTCGTGACCCCAGTAAGGATCAAGGCATGCACAATGTCGGTTCCTACCATAACTTTCGGCTGAAAACTATAGAACAGCAAGAGCATCATCATCACAATGCTGCCCGAGCCTACGGAAGTGATGCCCACCAGAAAGCCCGCCACCAGTCCGATCAGCCACATCCAGGCGAAAGACTTAATGGTCGGCGGGCGCACCGCGGCACGATCTTCAATTTTCTTTTGGAAAAACAGAAAAGTTGGAATGCAAATCAGCAACACCCCGACTGCGACGGTGATGAAGTGATTGACGCCATTTCCGTAGACGTTTCGGAGATGAACGAGATAGCTTACCCCCAGATAAGATCCTGGAGCACTGCCGGCAGCGAGCGCCAAAACAACTTTGCGGCGAACCGTACCCTTACGTAAATGAACCCAGCTAGCTCCGATTTTAGTGACGAAGTTGAAGAGCGCGTCGGAGCCCACGGCGCGGATCGGCGGTACATGCAAACCAAAAATGAGGATCGGGAGCAGCAGAACGCCGCCCCCGAGCCCCGTCATTCCAATGAGGGTCCCCACTCCAAAACCCACCAGGCTCTTAATCAGCAAATCCATGACAATACCGGCTCCTGCCTCTCAATCGTTCGTTGGCATTTGCCGGAGAATGTTTAGACCGACTCCGCCGCGGTTCCGATGAAGCCTTCCCTCTCCAGATGCAGAATAATTTCCTGCGCTGCTTCTTCTGGAGATAGTTCACCGGTGTTGATGGTGACCTCGGCGTCAGCCGGAGCTTCGTAGGGATCGGAGATGCCCGTAAATTCTTTCAGGATTCCCGCGCGCGCCTTGGCGTACAAGCCCTTGCGATCGCGTTGTTCGCAGACTTCAACAGTGGTTGCGATGTGCACCAGAATGAACCCGCCGTAGGGCTCGATTAATTGCCGGACATATTTGCGGGTCGCATCATACGGCGCGATAGGCGCGCAGATGGCGATTCCGCCGTTCTTCGTGATCTCCGATGCAACGTAGCCAATGCGCCGAATATTAATGTCGCGATGCTCCTTGGAGAATCCGAGTTCGGAAGACAGATTCTTACGAACCAGATCGCCATCGAGCAGCGTTACCGGACGTCCGCCGGTTTCCAGGAACTTCGTCAGCAGAACGTTAGCGATCGTCGACTTGCCCGACCCGGAAAGGCCGGTGAAGAAAATCGTCACTCCTTGTTTGTGACGAGGCGGGAAGCTGCGGCGCAATTCGGCCACGACTTCAGGATAGGTAAACCAGGCGGGGATGTCCCGGCCTTCGTTCAGACGTTGCCGGAGCTCCGTGCCTGAAATATTTAATACACGATCGCCCTTCTTCACTTCGTCGTCAGGAACGTATTTATCCTGATCCTCGAGGTAGACCATCATGTTGAAAGGCACCATGGTCACGCCGATGTCGGCTTCGTGCTTCTTGAAAACTTCCTGCGCCTCGTAGGGACCGTAGAAAGGTTTGCCATCGGTATCGTTGCCGGGTCCAGCGTGATCGCGGCCCACGATGAAGTGGCTGCAGCCGTAATTCTTGCGAATCAGAGCGTGCCAGATTGCCTCTCGCGGTCCACCCATGCGCATCGCAAGCGGCAGAAGAGAAAGTTTGGCCGTCGACTGCGGAAACTTGGAGAGCAGAAGTTGGTAGCAACGCACGCGCGTGTAGTAGTCCACGTCGCCGGGTTTGGTCATACCTACTACAGGATGAATCAACAAGTTGGCTTCAACTTGCTTCGCCGCGCGAAACGCCAGTTCGACGTGCGCGCGATGCATAGGATTGCGAGTCTGGAAAGCAACTACTCGACGCCATCCCACGCGCGCAAACTCCGCCCGCAGTTCGGCGGGAGTCAAACGCAAGTTCCTGAAATCGTAGTGGGAGGGAATCTGCAGCCCTTCCACCTTGCCTCCGACATACCACGGATTCGCCTTGTTCATGGCGTAATCCGCACCGGGATGCTTCGTGCTGGTGCTGCCGAAAACCGCTTTGGCTTCGGCTTTGCGGTCAGGTTGCCAGACTTCCTCTACATTCAACACCGCCAACATCACGCCTTCCGGATCGCGGAGTGCGACCTTGCTAGTGCCAGGCGTAAGTTTTTTGGCAAATTCCTCGGTCACATCGAGGGTGACCGGCATCGGCCAAAGCGTTCCGTCGGCCAGCCGCATGTTATGACAAACGCCTTCGTAGTCGGCGCGGGTCATGAATCCGCGCAGCGGAGAAAAGCCGCCGGTAACGAGCAATTCTAGATCGCATAGCTGACGGCCGGTCAGGTCCCAGGAAGGCCATTCTTTGGAATGGGCCTTCAATTCGGCGATTCTCTGGGGTGCCGCGGTGAGTTCAACAAGTTCTCCGCCGTGCGGCGGAATGAGATGGCTGGTCGAAGCTGTCAAGTGCGAAGCCTCCTGGATTCTACAAGTCTATGTCTACTAAGTTTATTATCTTTGCTTGGATTGCTTTCCCAGAATTCATCCGGGCCCAACAGTTCCGATTGCAGATTCTTACGGGGAGGAACCTCGAAAGATTATGCAACAGATTAACACTTCCGACCCGCATTACGAAAGCTTACTTTACTCTCTGCGAATCAGCCTACCTGCGAGCCATCGCCAGCCGATCGCAGACCCCCGTTTTTCCCCTAAGTGTATGAAATTAATATCCGCACCGCCTGTTGGATATTTCGGAAACATGCCTGTTGTCTGCATCGAACAAAATTCAATGCCGGTAGAGCCTTTCAACTCCAGCCTACAAAGAGCCGGGGATAGCGATGGACGACTACCTCGCGCCGCTGCTCCAGTCCTTCAAGTGCCACCCCCGGCCCCAAACGCACAAGGCTGCGACATAGCCTTGGCCAGCAGGTATCTCCCGCAGCGACCAGAGCGCAGCTTCGGATTTATTAGGGCGGGTCGAGAGCAAGGCATTCCCGTTTTCCGGACCGACAGAGACGTCGAATTGATGCAGTGGAAGCGATAAACCATCGCCGGTGGCTTTAATGTACGCCTCCTTGCGCGTCCAGCAGCGAAAGAACGACTCGAACTTCTTCTCCTCCGGTAAAGATCGGAGTTGTTCCTGTTCATGCGAGGAAAAAAATCTACTGGCGATAGCTTCGACTTCAAAGTCGCAGCGCACTTGTTCCACATCGACGCCGATTTCTCTCTTGCGCGCAAAGGCAAACAGCGCGATTCCGCCCGAATGGGAAATGTTGAAGGTAATACCGCTGTTCGCACTTCCTGGCGCCAGAGATGGCTTTTCTTTCTGCGAGTAGATAAAGCTCAAGCTCTTCGGCTCAATCGCGAGGTAGCATCCCAGAATTGTCCTCAACAGGGCGCGCGATGCGACAAAACGTTGACGGTCCGCGAAGAAATGGAACCGTGAAGCGCGGTTCGATTCGTCCGGGGAGAGTACCTTTTGCCAACGCGATTCGTCACCGCGGATTGATTCGAGATCCACTCGCCAGACTTGTACTTCGTCTTCAGGAAGCGCGAGAGGCGACGCAAGGGCAAAGTCAGCATCGACGATATTCATGGATACTGTCATACGGATCAGCTTTACGAGTAGAAGTCCATCTGCACGCCAGCGACTCTTCTACTCTGCAGGGGGCAACTGACCGGGCGTGCCAGGCGCGAGCCCTGTGACATCAGCCGGCATCGCCTGGGACGCAATTGCCGGTTCCGTGATGCAATACTTCACCAGGCACCAGAGTGCGCGCACGCCATCCTTCCACTGGATCTTTTTGCCCTCTTCATAAGTCCGGCCCCAGTAACTGATGCCAACTTCATAAATGCGAAGCTTGCGTTTCGCGATCTTGACAGTAATTTCGGGTTCGAATCCGAAGCGCTTTTCCTCTAAGGGGATGGATTGGATCACTTCTCGCCGGAAAACCTTGTAACAAGTCTCCATGTCGCTGAGGTTCAGATTGGTCAAGGCGTTGGAGAGCAAAGTAAGAATCCAGTTGCCCACGGAATGCCAGAAGTAAAGCACGCGATGAGGCCGGGAGGAGAGAAAGCGCGAACCATAAACTACGTCAGCCCGCCCCTCGATCAACGGCTCCAGCAGTAACATGTACTCTGCTGGGTTGTACTCGAGATCGGCGTCCTGGATGACCACGTAGTCTCCTGTGGCTTCGCGAATTCCGCGGTGCAGAGCCGCGCCTTTACCCATGTTCATGGGCTGAAGTGCGACGCGAATTTGAGGCCGTTCCGCCTGTAATTGCTCCAGAATTTCACGTGAGCCGTCGGTAGATCCGTCGTCCACACAAATCAATTCAATCTCCAGAGGAACGGCGAGCACTCTGTCAACGACCTGCCGCAGCGTGGCCCGTTCGTTATATACCGGCATGATGACGGAGAGTCTCATGGTTCATCCGTAGTGTAGTGGAAAAGCAGGACGCCGAGGAAGATAGCACCAGTAACAACAATAAAATTGCGGCCGGCAACGAGAAGGTTCGAGTATTAATCTCGACTCTCAAGCCGAAGATGCTGGCGCAGGATTGCCACAATCCTTGGAGCTGCCTCGCCATCCCAAAGAGGAGGACGACGGAACGGCATCACCGGATTCTGGAGAATGGAGTGAGCCGCCTCCAGGATCCGATCCGGATTTACTCCGATTACTTGATTGGAACCGTACTCCACCGTCGCAGGCCGCTCCGTATTCTCGCGCAAAGTAAGACAAGGCACGCCGAGGACGGTGGTTTCTTCCTGGATTCCGCCGGAATCGGTCAAGACAAGACGCGCATGGTCGTTGAGCGAAAGGAAATCAAGGTATCCGAGCGGATCCAGCGGCACGATTCCAACCCTGCCGGGCGCCTCATCAGTGCTTAGATAGTTCAGCAACCCAAAACTCTCGATGTTCTTTCGAGTTCGAGGATGAATCGGGAACAACACTGGAAGCTCGATGGCAATGGCGCTGACCGCCCTGAGAATTCCCTCCAGCGTCTCGGAATCATCCACGTTAGAGGGCCGGTGCAGAGTGAGGACGGCGTAGGGACGGTGCGCGGAGCCGTTTTGCCGCAGTCCCAGCCGATCAAGCAGCAATGACCTCGCCGCCAATTGGCGGTGCCGCAGAAGGCAGTCGATCATGACATTCCCGACAAGAAAAATCTTCTCTGTCGGAACGCCTTCATGTTTTAAATTCTCGACGCCACTTTGCTCAGTTACGAAAAGCAGAGTAGACAAAGCGTCCGTCAGTTTACGGTTGATCTCTTCCGGCATAGTCATGTCGAAGCTGCGCAGTCCAGCCTCGACGTGAGCTACTTTGATTCCGAGCTTCACGGCGGTGAGCGCCGCGGCGATTGTGGAATTTATGTCTCCCACAACTAAGACCAGATGCGGCTTGTAGGCGATCAGAACCGGCTCGACGCGCTTCATGATTTCGCCAGTCTGAACCGCATGGCTGCCGGAACCAGTTTGCAGATTCACATCCGGTACAGGAAGGCCCAGATCCGAAAAGAAGTTGCCGGAGAGTAGTTCGTCATAGTGCTGGCCGGAGTGCACCAGGCAGTGCTCGATGTCGGGGAACTTTTTCAATTCCTCGACAATGGGCGCGATTTTCATAAAATTGGGTCGCGCCCCCACCACGCTCAGAAGCCTGATCATTGGGAAATTCCTGACGGGAGTCACAAGAGATTCGTGGCTCTAAAAACAGTGTAAAGCACCTTCCTGGTTTTATTTCGAATGCAGGCGCTGCGATTCCTCAATGGTTAGGGCAGGGCGATCCCAAGTGGGCTGAAACTTGCACTCCCATCATTTAAGCCCTCTTTGGTCTCGGGTCCATTGTGTAAATTGTTCAGCACTTACCCGTAGGCACAGCAATTTTAACCTAGGGTATTTACCTGAGACCAGGGCCCGCGTGCTGCGTGCCCTGTGGATTAACTAAGCTGTGCACAGTCCTCGAAAAGCGGCTCTTTGCGGCGGCGATTGCCATCACACATCGCAGCGGATGTAGCACATTCATCCCCGCGCTTCAGAAGACGACTGAACGCCCCACTTTACGGGCCTTTCGCACGTCGACAGCGTCTCCGTAGTCAGGAGCGGACCTCTTCTCCTGAAGTTCCACGAGGGAATGCGGAATCTAGAGTGCCCTGCAAGTGCCTGTGGAAATTGATGTTCTTAGGTCACAGCTATTTTTCTCGCGAAGTGGCATTGTGGATGCTACTCAATTTGAAATATCCCAGTTGAGCACAGTTCGGGGGGGGCAAATTTAGATCCCAGGGGGTTGCGATGGCGGAGCAGTCCGTCCGGCTAGGACCGCGCGAACAGCAAATCGTCGAGTTGCTTTTACAAGGCTGTGACAATGCAGAAATCGCGAGCCAACTCAAAATGGCTCGCAGAACCGTGAAGGCTCATTTTAACCGGCTGTTTCTTCGTTTCGGAATCACCGGCGGAATCAAGCGAGTGAAACTCGCAACGCTTTTATATAGGAGGCAATCATGTTTGCAAACGAACGTTACGGTACCCGCGTCCCCAGTCAACGCGAAAACCGAGTCATCGAGCTTGTCGCCCAGGGCTTGAAGAATCGGGATGTCGCCGATGCGATTGGCACAACGGAACATGTAGTGAAGAATTATCTTCGCGTCATCTATGACAAGCTCGGGCTCTGGAACCGGGTGGAACTTGCACTGTGGTATGAATCGCGCAGACAGCAGCCTCAACTTCCGTCTTGAGTCGCGTCGCCGGACGAGACCGGATTGGAATATGGGCCGGCAGAATATGGGCCGGCAGGAGAATCCTGCCGCCCTTTCATTGACAGCCGAAAGCCTGCAAGTTACGAAGCCGTTCGCCAGCCGAGGTTTTTCCCTTGCGCGCCGCCACATCCAGCAGCAAGCGCGCCTGATCGCAACTCTTGGGAATACCATCTCCCCGTAAATACAAATCAGACAGAACCATCGTCGCCGCGAGATTTCCCTTTCCTACAGCCTTCCACAACCACTGGGCGGCTTCTCTATTATCGTTGGCCCCACCGTGACCTCGGTTCAAGTATTTCTCTGCGGTAGCCAACTCCTCGGCTCCGCTTGACTCCGTAGCTCCAACCGAAGAATTCGCGGCGACCGAAACAATTCGAGGGGATGGCGTTCGTTCCATTGCTGCCGCTTGAGTTGACCGCGAGCCAGTCGCTGGCTGGTTTTGGTTTTCGACCGAACTAGCGCGAGAAGTCTGATTAGCATCACGGGACGCAGCGGCCGCCGGAGGGGGTTGTACCGGAGTTGCAGCGGGGGCATCGGCCGGCGGAACACTTCGCTTTGGTGCTGGTTCTTGCGTGGCTGCCGGTGTAGCCCGTGATGGTGCGGCCGGAATTACACGCGAGGGCACGGACTCAGAGGTATCTCCCGAAGAGCCAGGCATTCCATGCCACGCCGTGTAGAGCAATCCGCCAAGAACGAGGGCCACCGCGATACCGACGTAAAGCCGGTAACGATAGGGCACCGATTCCGATTCAACGGCGAAACTTGGAAGGTCTGTTTCGGGCATAGACCATTCTCGCTGAGGGGGATCATGACGCGAATAGCCTCCAAAACTGAGAGCAGGTTCCGCCGCATATTCGGTGGAATAATTAACGCCCGACGGGCCTGGCTTACTCGATGATTGTTTCTCGTTCCAGTCCTCTTCTTCCACGGTTTCAAGAGCCGGCGCGATTTCAGCCTGGAATTTCAATTCGTCTTTGCGCGGCGAGGATTGCAAGGACGCGCCGCACATTCCACAAAATTTCTGTTCCGCCGGGCTTTCGGCAGAACATACGTCGCAGGTTCTTGTTGACCCCACCGCAGGTGGAGCTTGTCTCTGGTAATGCGCTTCGTCGCTCAGAGGTTTTGGCTGTTTCGTCCCCTCGGTTTTTCTTGCCTTATCCTTTCTTGCTTCATCAATGCCCGCCTCAATCGCCGAGGACTCCGGCGGCGATCCACTCCTGAGTTCCCGAACTAAGTCAGAGACAGCCTGCCCGCGCTTCTCCGGTGGACTGGTGAAATATACCTCCGCCCAGCGTCCCATATGCGCTCCCAGCAGCGGATTCAGCAGCGGATTCAACTCGGGGTCCGGCAATATCTCCCCGTCGACTTTGTCACCATGAGCCACTGGCATTCTCCTGAACCGGGACTACATATGATTGCACTATCAGCCCGGAAGGTTGTCAAATGGGATGGCGCGGATCGTACAATTCAGCCCAGGGAAACGTGCGCAAGTCAGTTGCACGCCTTACGATATGCCGGTTCGAACTGATCTAACTGTGCGTCGCGTTGGCTGGTAGTCTTGCCTTTGGGCGTCTTGCCGTACAAATCGGAGCCCGGGCAATAATAAAGGGCGGTGTGCAAATCGACCCACACTTGCGTATCAGGATTGCCTTTGTACTCGGGAGCATCGGGAGCTTCTGCGAGCCCCATGCTAATCAGAAGTTTGTCGAATGCAGAGAGATCTGCGTTCGGGTCGAAGTGCTTACGGTGACTCGCAGAAGTCGTCGATCCTTGTCCCGTCGCCCCGACCGAGTGGTCGGACCAGATTCCCCAGCGAATCACGGCTATTACCAAAATAATTGCGAGGCCAAGATAGAAATCGCCGCGCCGCGAACGCCAGTAGCGGCCAAACGCTCCCGCTTCGCGTTTGCCGGATACCGATTCCAGAAAATCGCGT
>Ga0207039_1089_pt1 | contig 23948 bp, 25 predicted proteins | sample Alteio_BWMinCont_74_FD_153264 | JGI IMG/M metagenome (GOLD analysis project Ga0207039, IMG submission 153264) | Enriched cells from forest soil in Barre Woods Harvard Forest LTER site, Petersham, Massachusetts, United States -... | ecosystem: Environmental > Terrestrial > Soil > Temperate forest >... | reverse complement strand
TTTAGGATTTTCGCTATATTGAAATGATAGCGCTATGGCTTTATTTTCTAATAAATCAATCCAAATATAAAATGTATCGCCAAGTTCTTGGCCGGCGCCAGGTGCTTCCCATCCACCTTGGCCTATTAAATAGCGGCCATCAGATATGCCGCCTACTCTATTATGTAAAGAAATATAAGAAATTAGTTCTTCTTGAAGACTTGGGTTTCGACCATCATTTAATTCACGCTCTGACGATATTTCTAGCGAGATAACTTGTTTAATTAAATTATTTGTTTGAGATGTTGTAATATTTTTTTGGTTCAATGCCCATTTCATTTGATCTTGATTCGGAATTTTTGCTATACATTTATCATCATTAAAGTAAACTGCATTTTGTAATTTATCTGGCATGACAATAAAATCATTATCATTCTCAATAGAAAAAATAATACGATGACATTCAGTGACAGGTTGGCTCTTGAGAGCATAAAGTGCTAAATCATTTTTCAACCATAAAGTTTGTTCTGGATCGGGTAATTTATTACATTGTTTTAAATACGCATTAAGTTCTGAATAAGCGTCATCATAACTACCTGACTTATAAAGTGCCGCAGCTTGATTTTTCTTTTGATGCGCAGTGGCTGTATCACATTTTAAAGTAGAGGTAGAATAAACTTGCGAGCATAGCAGTAATAAACTTAGCATAATTAGTTTTTTCATAGCCCCTCGTTCACGAAATTATTTAGCCAACCATACTAGTATAATAGTGGATTTTTTGCAATTGATGTCCGTTGAGATCAAGTCAACGTAAGATGAAACAAATAGCTGAGGTAAAAGTTATGAATCACTCGAAACTGTCAAAAAAGCTTCTACTCAACAATCCAAAGTATTACAATACTGATTATTGTCTATAGAAGTTAAAGGGCTTCATGCACGAGTTGTTCACCAGAGCTCACCCGAACCAAATTGTTCTTTTGGAGCATCTTTAAATTTTGGCAAGTTGTCATTAAATTTCATAATTCTGTTTTCATACCAGATATGCCTAACGGGTGTAAAAGATTCCGGCATTGCGCCTATGAAATGAAAATTACTTGCATTAATGCCGATGCCTGCTTGTTTGCCTGGATCAAGAGAAATACCATAAACAAGACTTCGACAGGATTTGCATAAAAACAGTTTTGCATTATTTCTAACAATCTCATCAAGGTTATCAATACCAGATGTTATATGGAAACTTGCTGTTAAATATCCTGCTGTCCACGCGTAGCCTTTCTTATCTGCATCGCGTTTTGATTGCGAAGCTATCTCACGGCATTTATTGCAATGACAATACTGAGTAAAAAATGGATCACCATCACAATAAAATTTAACCGCACCGCAATAACATTCGCCTGAGTATTTAGTCATATAACACAAACCTTGTAATTATGATCTTGCTACTATTTAACAGACACATCGAAGAGGAATAAAGGTATAATCTTTATAACTTTTTGAGGTGAATGATGAGCCACCGTAAAGTAAGAACATATGATAAAGAATTTAAATTAAATGCAATAAAATTATATATAGAAAGTGGTAGAACTTACAAGGAGATTGGAGATGAACTAGGTATTCCTCCATCAAATGAAAAAGATACGTCATGCAGTACTTGCAGATTCGCAGTTACCAAATCCAATACCTGGGACAAATATTTTTAAACCTGCATCGTGGTAAGCTAAAATTTATTCCGAGATTTTTTCTAAGAAATTTCGCGTATGGGCATGGATAAAATCTAACAACAGCCGTGTACGTTTTGGTAACGCTTGTTGATGAGGATATATCGCGTATAAATGATAATTTCCCCAATCATATTCCTTTAAAATAGGACATAGTTGTTGCTGCTGTAATGCACTTTTCACATTAAGTTCTGTAAACTTTCCTATTCCATAACCTGCAATGCAGGCTATCAGACCGCTTTCGATATCATTGACATTAAACTTCGGATTTACGGTAATTACGGCACTTTTACCATCATATACATAGGTCCACTTTTCTTGATCTGAAAGACGATTGTTGCCTGCATAGTTAATTATTGTATGGCTTGGTAGGTCATCACAATCTTTAGGCTTTCCATATTTTAATAAATAAGCAGGGCTCGCATATAAACCAATTTTTTCTTTCAAAAATATTTTCATTTGCATGTTACTGTCTTGTAGCGAGGTATCTTCTAAATAACCCGCACCACGAATGACTAAATCTAGCTGGGCTTTAATAGGGTCGAGCTTTTGATTACTCAGTATTAAATCAATTTTAATATCATTAAAATCACTCAAAAATTTCATGATAATTGGCGTAAGATAATGCCTACCAAAATAAAGAGGTGCGCTAATGCGTATGGTGCCTTTAGGTTTTTTTGCTGATGATTGAATTAAACTAACAGCAGAATCCAATTCCTGCTGTATACGCTGCGCATGCTGCCAAAACAACTCTCCTTCCGGTGTTAAATGCAATTGCCGTGTAGTGCGTTTAATAAGCGTAACGCCAAGGTCCGATTCTAATTGCGCTATGCGACGGCTGATTAAACCGTTAGACAAGCCTAAGTGTCTTGCTGCGTGACTAAAGCCACCCTGCTGTACTACAGCAACAAATATAGCAGTATCATCTAAAATACCCATCTCATTATATCCAATTAGTAAAATATGTTATTAATTATCACTTATTGTTTACTAAACAGCAATGGATTATGCTGGATAAAAATCAAACAGGAGATGCACTATCATGAAATTTAATAATTTTGCCTATATTTTCTTGGGGCCGGAACTTAGCCCTAAACAACATTGTTGTGTGATAAAAACAGAAAAATTAACTTTTACTGCAATTGGAATTGATTTTCATCATAAAGAACAAGTGATTGAGGTTGCAAAAGAAGCCATTGCAAACGGTGCACAAATGATTGAGTTATGCGGCGGCTTTGGCCCACTCTGGATTGCAAAAGTCTCAGAAGCCATTCATGGTCAAGTTCCAGTTGGAAGCGTTGCTTATGGACCAGAAGCCCGCAAACCTTTGCTAGATTTACTGAGTTGATGCAATGAATATTCTGTATGTGTATGCGCATCCAAATCCGTCGTCATTTAATAGCATACTAAAACAACATGCGTTGGATTTATTTACTAAACTTAAACCTAATGTCAAATTTTCTAATTTATATGCAGATAATTTTAAAGCGATTGCCGATTGGGAAGATTTTAATTTAGGTGAAGTAGAAATTAATTCACAATATTTTCTAGCTCAGCAAGAGGCATATAAAAATCAAAAATTATCTGCCGATATCAGCATGGAACTTACTAAAATCGCATGGGCTGATCATATTATTTTTCAGTTTCCTTTGTGGTGGTTTTCCACGCCAGCTATTTTAAAAGGATGGCTCGATCGTGTGTTAGTAAAAGGCTTTGCCTATGATGCTGGAAAGATATTTAACGATGGCCTATTAAAAGGTAAAACCGCTTCGTTAGTTGTGACTACACAATCGCCAGAATCAGCCTATCAAACAAATGGACTACATCAAGCTACGATCGATACATTTCTGCATCATATTCATCACACTTTACGTTTTGTTGGTATTAAAACACTTGCGCCATTTGTTATCTATTCTGCATTTAATTTAGATGCCGCACAGAAAGAGAAAATCGTAACAGATTATCTCACTTACTTAGAAAGTTTAGCAGAGAACTACAATCAAAATACGAGCCTAAAAAATGTCTAATTTATCACTCATCTTAGCTTTTAGGGTATTTATCATAATAATGCTGAATAAATCGTTCACGTTTTTTATGCTGCACCGAACCATCCTGGGCTTTATATTGGGTTTCTTTTTTTATGGTCTGTATCAAATCGTCGTGGTTAAATTTAGCGAGGAATAGTTTTTTATTAAGATACCAATGGGCATCCTTATATTTTAACGCGAGCTCATTAATCATGACCGTGCGAAGAGCAATTTCAATACGTTCAATGGCATCAATTACAAGTAACCGCAGCTTGCGATCGAAATTATAACAATCTAAAACTTGTTCGAATGTTGCCCCTGATCGATATTGCTTTTCTCCGCTGATGGAGTCTCCCTCAAACTCAATAGCGTAGCCGCAAAAGCGATAATAGCTAATATAACTTAGGTAATGCTGGGCAGTTTTCTTATCCTGAATGATAAGTCCACGAGAACATAAGCGTTCAAGTTGTGCTTCCACCGAAAGAGGGGGCTTTTCTGGAGGGTTTTTCTGATTATTCATAGGCAATAAAAAACCCGCTGGGGTGCGCATTGTTAAGAGGCGTAGCGGGTGTTGTTATTTGTAGTATAGCAACTGCGCATATCCTCGACAATACCTATTGTGGTTTTTTGGCTTTTTGTCATTCCTTGTAGTTATTTGATAAATATTGCGTAATTTAACGCAAAACGACCCCTTTAACCAGCAAAATGCAGCCCTTTGATCGATACTTAACTACATGATTTTAAATACTTTATATTTCAGTTGTTTCCAAAATGGAAACTGTTGGTTTTTTGGCCAACTCTATTGTTCAACTGCAGCTATAAACTCCCTCAAAGAGCTTACAAATTTTCCATGTTGATATGACATGATTTTTGACTTGCCACATGCTTCTATCAAACGATGCCCTGCTAATGCCCCATAAATAAACCATAATGGGCGAGCTAGTTCAAAGGCATTCAATAAATTTTCTCGAGATTCAAAGGCCATATAATTCTTTAGGCAAGCGTCCATAATTTTCAAATAATCGTTACTACCATTGGTTAAGGCATGATGTTTTTCCATTTGTTGTAAGCCATTCAGCAATGAAAAAAATGGGTGCGAAATTACTATTTCACCCAAATCAATTATTGTAATATTTTGAGATTCATCAATTAGCGTGTTGTTATCATTAAAATCAGGTTGAACAATGCTTTGCTTAATAGAATATCCTGATAATTCATTACATAAATGAGTAACTGTTGGGATAAGCCTTTCTAATTGCCCGATTTCATTTTCTAACAACCCATCCTCTATTAATAAATCTTTTTGTATAAGTAACTGCGCAAACAAATCTGCCAATTTATTTAATCGCCAATCAGGAACGCCAATATCAATAAGATTATTGACATGGTCTGCAACTGATAACTGCATAAATGTAAATTGATTAATGGCATTACAAAATAATTCTGCATTGAATTGTTTTTTCAGAATTTCTCGCAAGGGTTTGCCCGCATCTTTCATCAAAAAACAATCTAATTTTGTATTGTGCGCAATAATTTCTGCCACAGGGCAAGAGTGATCACGCAGCATGCGGAGAATATTAGCCTCTAACGCAAGTAAATGCGGCGTATGCTTTAAATAAATATAACCCTTGGATGTAACAAATCGGACTACACAAGACCACGGTGTATTTTGAACGTTTTCTGGTCGTTCGCATTTTAGTATATAACCATGATTTGAAAGATATTGATAACCCCACTGGATAACTTCAGTATTTAAATTGCCATTTCCTGTCGTGGACTCAGTTGTCATATTATTTTTTTACTATCAAATTTAAAAATGTTTTTACGGCTATTATTAAAATGAGCAATATCACGGGTATATTCAGTAAAATTATTATCAGTATAATTTTTAATGGTAGTTCGCCAAAAGCGATATGCGCCTTCATTGCCAGGAATTACCATGACCTCCCAAGTACCTGTAAATTTTTTAAAACATTCTTGCGCTACGTATTTTCCAATACCTTTATTTTTAAATTTTCTCAAAATAAAAAACTGCGCCATATTAAAATCAATCTCAGTACAGCTACCTTTTTTATCAATAATTGCAAAACCAGCAATCTCATTTTGATAATGAATCAAAAAAGAAAAACTATTTTCATCTTCCCAATACTTTTTAAAATCAATACACTCATACAAACCGTCTTCAGGAATTTCCCAGCCTTCTTCTTTTCCCATATATTCGCTCATGTCATAGACATAAAAGCGCCCCATATTTTGTATAACGGGATATTCTTTTATCGTCGCTGGAACAAGTTTAACTTCATTTAAGTCAGTTTTATTATTAAAAATCTCATAGCAAGGTAATTTTGAACCTTTAAAATCAATCATTCCGTGATAAGTCATGCCTGCCTTTTCCATGACTCGTCTTGAACGATCATTTTCTGGGTGCACTATTGCAACAATTTTAGGAAAAGAAAATTTGCTAAAGCCATACTCAATAAGTGCTTTTGCAAGCTCAGTCGCATAGCCTTTATCCCAATATTTTTTATGAAGTCGATACGCTAGCTCAATATCAGATTGATTAACGTTAAATCCTAAGTGAAACAACCCGGCCTGACCTACAAAATTATTTGTCTCTTTTTCAAATACAGAATAAAAACCCAAGTCATATTTATCGGAATAAGGTTTTGCGTTCTCGATAAATTCTTTTACTTGACTCTCAGTTTGTATATCGCCAGTACCAATATACTGCATCACATGATGATCCGTGCGTAATAGCAATAACTCATCAAAATCAGACAAAGTAGGCTGCTTTAAAATTAATCTTTTTGTTTCTAAAATAATAGTCATAGTGTCCACAATTAATTATTCTTATTCCAAAGCTCTCCCGAACCAAATTGTTCTTTTGGAGCATCTTTAAATTTTGGCAAGTTATCATCAAAGTTAACAACTCTATTTACATACCAAATATGTCTAACAGGTTTAAAAGCTTCAGGCATTGATTCTATGAAATGAAAGTTAGTTGCGTTAATACCAATACCTGCCTGTTTATTTGGATCAAGAGAAATGCCATATATAAGACTACGGCATGATTTGCATAACAGAAGTTTAGCGTTATTCCTAATAACCTCATCAAGATTATCAAGACCTGACGTTATATTAAAACTTGATGTTAAATATCCCGCTGTCCACGCATAACCTTGTTTATCTGTATCACGCTTTGATTGTGCAGCCACTTCACGGCATTTATTACAATGACAATATTGAGTAAAAAATGGATCGCCATCACAATAAAATTTCACTGCTCCGCAATAACATTCCCCTAGATATTTACTCACTTGATGCAAACTCCTAATAAAAAATTATCGATTCTTGATTCGATAAAATCGACATTCAATACCTTTAGCAAGGTCGGTTTTATAATAAGTCATACCACACTTTTCCATCACTCGTGTTGACCCAATATTGCCTGTGTCTGCATAAGCAATAATAAAATCAACATCAATATGCTCTCTCGCATACTCTAATAATACTGTTACTGCTTCTGAAGCATATCCTTTGCCCCAAAATTTCTTATGAAGAACATAACCAACCTCAGTATCACCTGTTTCGGTGAGGCCAAAGCCAACTCGTCCGATAAACTCATCTGACTCAAGATCAAAAAGCAAGAAGCAGGGCAAGCCATGCTCTTCAAATGCTGAAATACATCTTTTAATCATATCTTCCGTTTTGGCACGGTCTCTTGCGCCATCTGGAAAGAATTGTTTAACTTGAGGGTCACTTTCTAGAGGGTACAAATAAGTAATATCTTCTTTTTCAAGAAGACGCAGGCCAAGTCTACTTGTCTTAATGGTATATTTTTTCATATATTGAACACTAACATTAAAAGGGAATGATTATAACAGAATCACCCATCTCAAGGCAGGCATCTTCTACTGAAAATGGCTAATAAATAATCACCAGCCTCTTTCCTTTTTCCATTCTTCGTCTCTTTTTTTACGTTCCGCCTCGTCCATAAGCCAGCGCTGGTGCTAAAAGAATGGCGAAGGCAATCAAATAAAACAGAATTGGTATTTCCGGGAAAATACGGTGAACGTTTCGATACCATAAAAAAAGGATGGAAAACCATTTTAGATGCAGCCAAAATTAAAAACTTTCGATGGCATGATTTACGCCATTATGCCGAGTCCCGTATTATGCCGAGTTATTTATATTTATCCTTATTTTCACACTAATTTGATCATTTTTACTCGGCATAATTAGAGTGACTTTAAGAACTTCATTAGACTATCAGTTGGCTTATAGCGCAATGATTTGATTTTTGGGTCTTTAGTTTTACTAAGAGCATTTTCTTTCATCTTGAGATCTGCTTTTATATAAACTTGAGTGCTTTCAATCGACTCATGGCCAAGCCAAATAGCTATGATCATGGTATCAACTCCAGCTTCAAGTAGTTGCATTGCTGCTGTATGACGAAGAGAGTGTGGAGAAATGCGTTTTCTTTTTAAAGTAACGCAACTATCGCTTGCCAGGTTGATGTATTTTCTTAAAATATAACTGAATCCATCTATACTCAATTTTCCTTTACGAGCACTAGTAAATACTAAGCTTTCATTTTGCGATTTATTTTCATCAAGCCATAATTTTAAAATGGCAGCTGTATTTTTTGTAATAGGTGTTACACGCTCTTTACGCCCTTTGCCGACACAGTGCACATGAGATACTGGACCAAGAGTAATATCATGCCAGTGAAGATTAATAATTTCTGAAACACGCAAGCCAGTTCTGATAGCGAGGAGTATAAGCGCATAGTCACGTCGCCCAAGCCATGTTGTTCTGTCAGGTGTAGCTAACAATGCATCTATCTCACTAGAAGTTAGATATTGAACTACTGGATAATCATGTTTTTTGTGCGGGATTGATAATATTTGCTGTATAAGATTGCTTAGCTCTGGATAAATATATGCAGCGTATCGAAAGCAAGAATGAATTGCTGCGAGCCTTTGATTTCTACTTCTAACACAAATATTTCTATTTTTCTCTAAATCACTTAGGAATTCTTTTATTATATCAACAGTAATATTTTCAATTTTAATAGTTGATGGATCTTTTTTAAAATGTTTTCGAAGGAATTTCAGAAATAAGCAAAATGTATCTCGATAAGAAGCAATAGTGTGTTCGCTAGCTCGTCGCTGCGAGATTAAATAATCAGTAAAAAAAGCTTGAATAAGTACTGAAAAATTATCTGTTTTCATTGTTATTCTCCTATATTTTTTTCAAGTTTAGTGGCTGCTTGGGCAAGAAGCTCAGGAGTACCTGTGATGTACCAGTAAGTATCGGTTGGTTTTTTGTGTCCAAGGTAAGTAGAAAGCAATATAATTTTTTTATTAATATTAGCGCCTTCACGATACCAATTGAGCAGTGTCAAAATCGCGAATCGGTGACGAATGTCGTGGATACGTGGGCCGTAGGAATCAGAAGTATCACGAAGCCCAATTTTCTTTGATATTTGAATAAACACACGTCGCGTACTCCACTCTGTTATGCGTATTCCTCGATCAGAAAGAAAAAATGCATTGACATCATGCACCGGAAACTGATCACGAATTTTGATGTATTTTTTTAATTGTTGTACAGTAGTTTGATGTAACGGCAGAAGACGTGATTTATCACACTTTGAGTTGCGAATAATTATCCAGCTATTTTTGACATCAAAATCATCACGATTTAATGAAATGAGCTCATTGATCCTGCATCCTGTAACTGCTATTAATCCAAAAAAAGTAAAATAAGTATGATGCCGTAAACCTTTCGATGGTAATAATTGACAAGCTTTTAACAGTTGCTGAATTTCCTGTTGACTATAAATATATGGAGTTACACGATTTGGCTGCTGTGATAAAAAATACGATGGTGGAACTTCTGTACGCGGATCTTCAGCTATCCGGTATCGAGCAAATAACCTCACAATAGATAATCGCTGTGACCAAGTGGCTAGCTTAGCATCGCGAGGAAGCGTTGCCCATTCAGTTGCTAATTTTACAGTAATGTATTGGCAATTTTTTTTCTTTAAAAATTTTATAAATCTTTTTAAATATCGTTCTGGTTGTGCGAGTTTATAACCCAGTGATCTTCTCAGGTTAATATAATCATGTATTGAAGTTGTTAGGGATTTCATAATTAGTCTCCATTTATTTAATTGGCCATGGCTTAGCTAACTCTCTCAAAGCTGCAACATCAATTTTGGTATAAATGGCAGTGGTATCAATAGAACAATGACCAAGGAGCTCTCCAATTTCAAAGAGTGTTGCTCCGTTGCTCAAAGTATCCATAGCGGCTGTGTATCGAAGAAGATGTGCACCTTTCTGCTGAGGATTCAGATTAGCAGCAAGAAGAGCTCTACGAACTATTGTGCTAATGGTGCTTGGATTACCTAGACATTTATATGGAGGTTGAACACGGATAAATACCTGACGAGCTAAACTTTTTGGGCGAACATAGCGTATGTAAAAAGCAATTGCATTTCCAACTTCAACTGGAAGTGGAAGAACTCGATGTTTTCTCCCTTTCCCACAAATATTTAATTCGCCCAGATCCCAATTTATATCATCGAGTGTTAAATTGAGCACCTCAGATGCTCTCAGCCCTAAACGCAATAATAAAATTAAAATGGCATAATTACGCCGCCCTGTTGTCGTTCTACGATCACACGTTTTTAATAGTTTTTTACTTTCTGATTTAACAAGAAATACAGGAAGATGCGTAGATCGCCAACCAGGCACTGCAGGAATACAATTTGCAAGTTCGGCTCTGATTTCTCCGATCATTACTAAATATCGAAGAAATGATCGGAGTGCGCTAACTATTAATTGAACGGATTTCGGCTTATAACACTTTTTGAGTTTTCTGACATAAGTTAAAATAACTTTTTGCGAAATTTTTTTTGGTATGAACGGCTTTTTTCTAAACTGTTTATATAGGAAATCAAAAATAACCTGTTTGTTTCTTAATATTGTTACAGAGCAAAGTCCTTTATCTTCATCTAGATATTTTCCGTATGCTTGTACTATTGTTTCGATAGACTTATGAGTAGGCATATTGATTCTCCATAGAAGTAAATTGGTTTACTTTTATTATGGAGAAGGGTGAATAATTATGCTGAGTTGGTAGAATAGAAGTGGTTAATATTTTCCTTAAGTTACAATGAATTAACGAATTATTTAAAAATAACTCGGCATAATACGGGACTCGGCATAATGACGTTTATGCCGAGCTCGGCATAAACGCCATCATTTTGCATCAAGGCTTGTGATGTCTGATGTGGATTTAAATACCGTTCGGGAACTGCTTGGGCACGGTGATATGACAATGACTTTGCGGTATGCGCATTTGGCACCGGAGCATAAGGCGAATGCGGTAGAAAAGTTAGTGCACCATAGATAAACCTCAAAGATTATTCAACAAATTGATATTTGACAAAACTGCCCCAATGGAGCATACTAAATATGAGTAAAATGGTAACAATTACGGAATTCCCAGGATTTCAGGCACAGGTTGGAACTTGCATTCAACCTAATGAAAAAGATGACCTTTTTGATTATCTTGCAAGAAACCCTGAAGCCGGAGATGAGATCCCAGGAACAGGTGGGATTAGAAAATTAAGATGGGCCGGCAAAGGAAAAGGGAAACGTGGAGGTTAGAGAGTTATTTATTATTTCTATAATGAGAATTTTCCAATTTTCCTGTTAACCGTATACGGAAAAGGTGTACAAGAAAATTTGACTAATGAACAAAAAATTAAATTAACGGCGCTATCGAGAACACTTAAGTCAGAATGTAAAAAAATGAGGAAATTATCATGAGCGAAAAGAGAAACATTGGCAATGAGATGATTAAGAGCATGGAAGAAGCTCTCGATTATGTGCGCGGTAAAAAAACAAGTGCTATTACTCATAAAATAGAAATACCGGATAATATAGATGTAAAATCGATTAGAAAGAGTTTAAATCTCAGCCGAACAGCATTTGCAGATCGATTTGGTTTCAGCTCACGTACTTTGCAACATTGGGAACAAGGTAACAGACGTCCACATGGTCCTGCTAAAGTGTTACTTCTACTATTACAAAGAGAGCCCGAAGTAATTGAAGATATATTACTATCTAAACGACCAATTAAAGTTACCAAACGTATTTCACGCCCTCAAGTTGCAAAAAGTCGTGCAACAAAACAATCTTTATTAACAGCTCATGCAGTTTCTCGTTTGCGTACGCATAAAGCTGTTTATAAACGTAAAACTAAATAATTTTTGATCAATCTATTTATTATTTGTTTTGTTTAGAAATATTCAAATCTTTTAAAATTCTAATAGAATCCAGAAATACGTTTTCGCCATTAGCGAATTTTATTTGACACCATATGAAGATAAGTTATGACAACTCAGACAGCTTATAAATCTGACAAAGCACGAGAAAAAGCACTTGCATCTTATGAGAATTCACTTGCTCATTGGCCAGTTCCTTATGAAAATCGTCTAGTCACAACTAGATTCGGCATAACTCATATAATAGTGTCTGGTTCAAATGAATCTAAACCTCTTGTGCTATTGCACGGTGGCGGTGGGAATTCCACAATGTGGAGCTACAATATAGCTTCCTTATCTAAATATTTTCAGGTTTTTGCTATAGATATTATTGGTGAAGCTGGAAAAAGTTCTGGCACAAGGCCCTCATTTATAACAGATGAATATTCATATTGGTTGAAAGAAGTTCTTGATGGCCTTAATGTTAAAACAACAGCATTATGCGGTGCTTCTCTTGGTGGAACAATTGCTCATCGATTTGCGGTTAAATTCCCTAAATATGTTACTTCGCTTGTATTGCTTGCGCCTCCCTCTCTTGCAAAAATGCGATTTTCTTTTTTATTTCGTGCAATTCTCGCGAATGTAATTCCAACATCGTTATTTGCTAAAAGCTTTTTGAACTTTATTTCATCGCGAGGCCCACAATTCCCTGAATCGGCAATTAAAGCTTTCGTGATTCAAGTTCAAGCATATAAGCCTAACACGAACAAAATCCCTATTATTACGGATCATGACTATACCCAACTTCCTTCTAAAACATTAATACTTCTTGGTCAGAATGAAGTACTTTACGATTCGACTAAAGTTGCTTTAGGAATTCAATCAATCGCACCTTTTATTAAAATTAGAATTATCCCAGACGCAAAACACATAATTTTTGCAGATCAACCTGCTATGGTAAATGAAGAAATTATTCAGTTTTTAATGTAGATCATGCTCCAATAGAAAAGTATTACTTATTAACAACCATAATTTTAAAATCCAAGATTAAGGTTTACTGCCTGTTATAATCCTTACCGGAGGAAATATTTTAAATATAGGTCTTGATACTTTTACATTTGACCAACCTAAATCTTCCAAAATTTTCTTGTATGATTTAGTGAAAAACAAATCAAGTAATGCAATTTTGCCACCAGATTTTAAAACACGAGATATTTCTTGAATTACCTTTTTTCGATCTTCTTTTTTTGGAACATTGTGAATAGCTAGGCTAGATACAATGACATCAAAACTTTTATCAGGAAAATTTAAGCAAGTCATATCACATGTTAATATGTCAGCCTTATCTTGAACTTCAGCCAATACCAAATTTTTTAATACATTATTTTGGGAATTATCAAATTGATCTTTTTGAAGCCAGATATCAATACCAGTAACTTTACCAGTATTAAGTTTTTTTGCAGCTAATATAGTCAACAATCCATGTCCACAGCCAATATCTAATATTTTTTCATCCCCTTTCAATGATAATGATTCAATCAATTTTTTAGCTACATTAATTTTCCCATACTTACTGCTTAATATCATGAAAATACACATTATGCAGTTGGTGGCAAAAACTATAAAAAAGGCATCTAATATGGAATCCGCGAATTGTTTGTATGCATTATTTATAAAATGATATCCAACCACTCCAACTAATAGAAAAAACAAACCCACAAAAAATAAATTTCCAATAACTGGTGGAGCATCTATTCCATAATTAATTTTGAACATATTAATACTGCCCTTAAATAATTATCATTATAAAAACTTCAAGCGTTCATTAAGCGTCTCGCCTTACTTAAGGCTGTTTCTGTTTTGGCAGCCCGCGCTGTGTAATTTTTGAAAAGCTGCTGTTTTTGTTCGACATAAGTTTTCCAAGCCGCGCACAGCCCGCGCACGCAGCCCTCGCAGGCCGCCCATAATAATCTAAAGAAAAATCCCGCCCCAAACGAGAATCAGTATTAAAGTGCGAAGAACCATCCGCATTAGCTAATTGTCGAGGAGGGACTATTCCATTATCTACCAACCTACCAATACCAGCTCTAACTACATGGGCATCACGCGCGGACAACAGCCTCTGCAATGTCCCAAAACCATTTACATCAAATACATCACTTTGAAGAGTCCACCAACCACCAAAGCGCTTAGCATTGGTTTCAAACCATTCCGCTACCGTTTGTAAAATCTTGGGATCAAATACTTGACCTGATGTAATCACTGCTTTTGTAGTCAGTTGTAAATCTTCTTCAAATTTATCGATCAATGATTGGCAAGACGCTTGAAATGTCTGAAAATTCTTATCAGTATATTTCTTATCGCCCTTGTATTCTTGTCCTTTTCGAATAATGTCTTCGCCAAATTGTATGAGTCTGTCTACAATCTTTTTATTTCTAGCATCATTTTTATCTTGTGCTTCATTTCCAATAACAACCTCTAACTGCTGGTCTATTTCTTCTTGTTCTTCTTGCGATAAATGACCTGCTGCTATTATTAATCTTTCAACTGCACCACGGTCTTTTTCTTCTTTTATATCAGCTTTCAAATCCACATCACCTGCTATCGCTGCAATTTGTAACGGTGTACCATGCACAGGTCTTCCTAAACGATCTTTTGCTAAGATTTTATAACGTAAAAGATGTGGCTTTTGTCTTATCCTATCCACCGCAGTTTCTATTTCCTTTGCTTCTCCATTTAAAATAAGATTTCCAACGTCTGTTGCTTCGGAATGCATTAATTCCAGAACACTTCTACCAAACAGAGTAAATCGTTCTTGCTTTGTAGCGTGCTTTTCTTCTGTTTTTGAATCATCTTTATTTAAAGCAGCCGATAGAATATGTGGAGGTATATCGATATCTCCACCGAGTGCATCCAATACAATTTGTGGAAGACCATCAGTGAAATGGGCCGTCATCACTTCGCCTGGAGCATCGGGGTGATGTTCAATACGTACAGTAGTTTGAGGAGATACAGCACTTGATAATGGCTTTTGTGCGCTAGATGCTTGCTTACTTTCAGATCTTATTTCTAAACCTTTATGTGACATTGTCATTATATTTTTTTCCTGTCTTATAATTTTTGACAGATTTTACCACAAAATCTATCAAAAAAAATTTAATTAACAGGTTAAAATTGTTCAAAATGTTAACGTTTCTTGATTCGCGAAGCACCTGATCATTTAATTAGACAAATAATAAACATCCGAAACATACATAAACCTACCCGATCCAGAGCATCTTTTAAGTTGCACCACAACATCAATAATCGATTTAATGTAATGTAAAATTTGCTCATCGCTGGAAGTAGACCCTGCTTGTTGCATCATGAATACAAGCTGTTTAAAAGCACCCTCTGGGGAATCTGCATGCACAGTACTTAAACTTCCCGGATGACCACTATTAGCAGCACGCAAAAAAGGCCATACTTCAGAACCTCTTAATTCCGATAAAAAAATACGATCCGGCCTAAGTCGTAAACAAGCTTTAAAAACATTTAAAGAATTTATCTGCTCATTATCTTCGTTAAAAAGCAAATGAATTTTGTTAGGTTGATTAACAATAACTTCTCTTGTATCTTCAACGGTAATAATTCTTTCATGCTCAGGTATTAACTTTAAACAAGCATTTAGAAAAGTTGTTTTGCCTGTTCCAGTCCCTCCACTTATCAAAATATTTTTTTTGTTTTGTATGGCACATTTTAAAAAACTCAAAAAATCTTTTTTATGATAAAGCGTAACTAGCTCACAATCTAAATTAGCATTATCTGTGAAATTGATTTCAGCAAAAGCACCATTAGTATTATATTCATCTAATGATATGTTTCTCATTTGCTGCCGTCTGATAGATGCAACAATATTGTTATTTTCACACGCTGGATTCATTACAAACTGAATACGCTCACCAGTAGGTAATGAACCCGATAATAAAGGGACAGGAAAATCTTTATTATTAAATTCCGCGACTAATGCAGCTAATGTTTCTAAAAAACCAAACTCTAATTCTTGAACATCATATCGTTTAAATTGACAATTCACTTCAAGATAAACTTCTTGAGGTTTATTAATACAAACTTCAGTCACACCATCCATTTGTAAAAACGGCATTAGGGGTAGCAAATGCCGTTCTAAAGCTTTAATTGACATAATATTTCTCTAAAAAATATTTATCTTGGGTTTTAGGTAACTCTTCGTACCTTCAAAATGCAAATCCCTTGCCACAAATACAATAATTGGTTTTCCTTGATATGTTGTCAGTGTAGGAGGGATTCGTTGATCCAATTGCAAGCTTTCATTAGCCGATTGAGTAAGACTATTAGCAATAGCAGATCGATATGCAGAAGCTGAGTTATCTTGGTCTGAACCAGAAACTCCTCACCGAAAAAGAAGCCGCAGTTTATATCGGAATGAGTCGAAGTTTTTAAGTCAGGATAGAATGAATGGCTATCGAACTAATAGAACACCGGGACCAACATTCATCAAGCTTGGACGGTCTATTCGTTATCATATCCGTGATCTGGATGATTGGCTTAACAAACATCGAATGGTTCGCGTAGCAGTTTGATAAAAAAGCCGTGGAAACACGGCTTTTTATACGGCATTACGACAAACAGCTTCAATATTATGACCATCTGGGTCAATTATAAAAGCACCGTAATAATTTGGATGGTATTGCTCACGGATACCGGGATTTCCATTATCCTTACCGCCAGCAGCAAGCGCAGCCTTGTGAAACATATCTACTGAGTTTCTAGTATTAGCAATGAACGCAATGTGCATCGGTTTTTGAATAATCTTGTCACTGCAAATCCAAAGTGAAGCTTTATTATTTTTTCCAAATCCCATGCAACCATCATCTTCTTTTATTAGTTCAATACCTAGAGGCAAAAGTGCAGCAGAATAAAATTCCCTGCTTTTATTCAAATTACTGACTGATAAAACGAGATGATCAAAGATCATATCACCCTTAAACATTGAAACACACTCATCTTGCACTCCAGTTGCACTCCAAGTTTTTTCTTTTGGCTTCTGCTTATCCGATATTTACTTCTAAGTTATTGATTTTACTGATGCCGACGACGAGAGTCGAACTCATGACCTACTGATTACGAATCAGTTGCTCTACCAACTGAGCTACGTCGGCCCATAAAAAAAAACCGCTTAGATACAGGTGCAAAATCTTATGGTAAACATTAGACTAAGGCAATAAATATTTGACTAGCATGTCATTTTTTTAACAACAATCAAAAGACATGGAGTTTTACTTATGCAACACAATCGAGCTAATCCGTTTACCAAAGAAGATATGGATAAAGCTGTTGAGGGGATAACTTCGTATATTAGCGACCTTGCTGAATCATACTCTCGAGTTTATTATGAAATGCCCCTGTCCAATAGAACCTTATTCAATATCATGTTCGCGGGCGCACGACTTATTAACTTTATGGATATTAACCAAAATGAAAAAAAATCAAAAGAAAATTTCACAAAAGGTATCACTGCTATTCTTGAACATCCTGATTTTTTTACCAATCGGCATAGAGAGAACATCAAACAAGAATTACAAAATAATAACGCTGATTTTGAAAAACTGCGTTCTGCTTTTTATAGAGCAGCTGGGAAAAAATTTATAAAATTACTCAATACAAAATTAGATGAAAAAGAAATACCGGAAGAACCTAAAATCATTCCAAAAAAATCGGCAAACTCTCCAGAAGAAGAGGCAAAAAAAATAATTAAAGAAAAATTTAAAAAATTACCTGCCTTCATATCCAATGATGCAAAAAATGAAGCCATCAATATCGATGAAAAAGATGAAGAGGGATATACTCAACTCAGCTGGGCTGCAAAATTAGGCGATGAAAAACTTGTTAATCAATATTTAGAAGCAAAGGCTGACCCGAATATCGCTAATAAATTTGGCATGACTCCTTTGTTATATGCATCTCATTATGGACATCCTGGTGTTGTAAAACGTTTATTAGATGCAAAAGCTGAAGAAAAAGTTGAGGATAGTCATGAGCATATTAGAACAGCACTATGTGAAGCTTCTATTAAAGGTCAAGGTGAAGTAATTGATGTATTATTAAATCGACCAAAAGCACAGATTGATCAAGTTGATATTGATTGTAATTTTTTAAAAATAATTGGGAGAAAGGATGAAAAATCTCAATTAGTTCTAAAAAAATTTATTTCAAAAGGTGTCAGCAAATCTTGCCTGGATCGATCTCTCGAAGAAGCCGCATATGCAAAAGTAGAACCCACTGTAAAACTTTTAATTGATGCAGGGGCTGAAGTAAAAGATGGACATGCATTAGATAAAGCTCTAACAACATATGGCTATAATTATCCAGTAATATGTCGACTATTACTTTGCGAAGCTAAAATAAATAACCCTCATGAATTACTCAAAAAATTATCGGATTTTAAACCTAAAAAAACTAAAAACACCATCACTGCATTTTTTTCTGGTAAAGTGTACACAGATATAGAAGCCCCAATAAATCCATTTGATTTATATATCTGTACCAAAAAACTTTTAGATCAACAAAATAAATTACGTTCAGAATTAAAAATAGAGAATACCGATCAAAAAAATCCTCTATTATTAAACGATGAAGATTATAAACAAGCTCAAGAGCTTTTTTTAATGATAAAACAATACCATAAACTCATATGCGATGAAGTTAAAAAAAGCACTTCACTGTTGCCTGAATTATTAAATATTATTGATGATTTCAATCATCCTCATGACCATTCTTTCGAGCATAAAACAATCAATCATCAGAAACCATAGACGAACAAGGAAAAAAATGAAAAATCACATTGTTACATACAAAGTAAAATTGGACGACTTGGATTTTATGAGCATTGTTGGCAACTCTAACTGGCCAGTGATATTGGAAAGAGCAAGGGTTGAATATCTTGAGGAAATTGGTTTTCCTTTTTCTCAGATGTTGGAAGATAAAATCGGCGTAGTGGTAGCTGAATATCATTTTAAATTTATTAAACCAGCTTATTTTAATGATATTTTGAAAATCGATATGTCTCCCCACTCTCCTTTTAGTAAAGGTTTTACTTTAAAATATTCTGTAACCAACCAACATAATGTCGAATGCCTTCGCGCAGAGATTACGCTTGTTTTCATCGATCAAAAAGGCAAACCTGCTCACATGCCTGAAAAACTAAAAAATCTATTGTTTCATTCTTCGTAAAAAAATATGGTAAATTTTACCCATACCAATTAGTATAAGCAAAAATTTAATCCGTATAACAAAATGAGGATAACAATATGTCTCTTGATCGCTCAGAATTAGAACAAAAACAACCTGCTCCACAACCCGAACACCCAAAACCTGATCAAAAAGCAATCGAACAAAAAGCTGATATTGTTATTGTCGGCGCAGGCCCCGTTGGATTAGATGCTGCTAGAAAAATAAAAGAAAAAAATCCAAATTTATCTATCGTGATGTTAGAACGTTATAAAGTATATCAACGTTCTCAACGCGTTCATTTAAAAGTACCATTAGTAGAGAATCAACAATTAATTAAAGAACTTTGGAAGTTAACCACTGGTCAAAATCCCGTCGGAAAAAAAATTAATAATGAAACATTAGAATTACCTATTCAAACATTAGAAGTATTATTTAAAAAATATGCGGAAAAATCTGGTGTTATTATTGATTACAAACATTTCTTAACACAACATCAATTTGATGAAGAATGCAAACATCACAATGTACATTCTCAACTAGAATTAGAAGAAAAAACGAAAGAACAATATGTCATTGATATTGACGAAATTACAAAAAAATATCCTCATTGCAAAATGATTATCGGCGCTGACGGTGCACGTAGTGTTGTTCGTGAGTTAGTTGCTAAGGATGAAAAAACCCCGGTTGAAAACACTGATTTAAGAACCATGCTTGAATTAAAGTATCAAGTTAGAGGAAAAGCACATCCGATCAATCCTCTTTTGTATATTCCTGCGCATATTGAAATGAAGACAGCTGTGTGTTCTGAACATTTTAAGTATGATCCAAAAACTAATACGACTGAGATAACACTTCGATTTGTAACAGATCCCAAATTATCACAAGATCCTAAATTAAAAAATGTGACTGCAAAAAATTTATTACATGTTAGAGCTGATAATATCCCTGAAGAATTATATAGAATTATTAATATATGGGTAAACATGAGAGGAGATAGGAATATTCTTCCAAGATCCCTTACACTTAATAAAACTGTTTTATCTATTTATTCATGTAAACAATTACATAATACAATGAATAATGTCTTGCTGTTATTAGTCGGTGATGCTGCATGCGGTTTTCCATACATGAATGGATTAAATATAGGAATCGCAAATGCAACAGAACTTTCTAATTTAATTGCAAATCAATATAATGCACTTGCTGAAGGTAAAGATGAGGTAATAGATAAGTTTTATAAAACTTACGCTGCTGCAGTTCAAGCAAATTTTAAAAAGGGTGAGTTACTAGTTAATCGTGCTGACCACAAAATTGAATCTAGCTTGAAATTTACTGGTAGTTTAAATAAAGTTTCACTTATTGCTAATACTCCATTAAAAAATGCATTTTTTCCCCGACAAGCTATATGGGATTCTAATTTATTAGTTGATAGCGTTTTACCAAGGTATGTTGAAGGTAAAAAGAGACATATACATAGTTTAGAGTATCTATTAAGTGATAATTTACTTAATTTATTGACAGTATTAAATAAGATACAATTTAAAACTACCATTAACACTACAGATGACATTGAAACTTTCACAATGTTCAATCAACATTTCGATCATTTTGAATATATAAAAGCTATTCTATTTCTTGCTTACAAAAAAAATCTTATGCTTGAGGTAGACAAAGATGATAAATCAGTTCGCAAAAACGCTGAAAATGCCCGGACTCCAATGGAGTTCCTTTCTAGTTGGTTAGGTATATTTACCAAACTTGAACACCCTTTACCAAACCGTGAAGAAGTAAAACAAATGGAATTCACTGATAATGATATTTTCATGGACATGAAAATAATGAAACAAATACCCGACAAATTAACCAAATATGATGGCACACCTCTGGCCCAAGACTTTCATAAGGTGCTCAAACACTTAGATCAACGGACTGATAAATTATTTAAACCTAATCATGATGCTCGTACGCGTGCTCGTCTTTCCATTCATGATGCATTTGCTAATATCAGAGACGCAAAATTTGACTTAATGGAAAACGAAGTATTACAATACTTAAAATTAAAATAAATATACTAATTTATTAATTCTGTCTCAAATACTGGCAAACATTAAAATCGTTTGCCAGCATCCCTCATTATTCTCACTGACTTAACGAATAAATACTTTGATTCTTAAAGATATATCTATTAAGTTAGACAACAGCGCATCCAGATAGGATGCAGATTTTTATTTATAATAATAGAATATGGAGTTTTCAAATATGTCATTGTCTACACGTCCGCATGTTGTTAAAAATGTAATTCGCGAATTAGCCCCTGAATATACCCATGTAGAAGTCAATCGCTCTCTTGAGTATTATTTGCCCAAATTTATTTTTAAAACCATTGCCAAAACTGGCGCGGTTCAATCAAAACGGCATTTATTAGAAGAGTTAGCAAAATTCGAAGATGAGAACGAGGTGGCTAAAGCCGTTAAAGCTCTTAACGAACAAAAAGAAATTCCTGAAGGTAATTTTAAAGCAATTTTTCGTGTTTTAAATAAATGTCTGGATGAAAATGAAACGATAGAATCCGTCAAAAAATCCATTGAAGACACCATTTTAAAAAATAAAGCTATTCATGAAAGTCTTAAAAAGCCGATGAGCCACATGATTACCTTCATGAGTATTCAAGCTGAATTTGCGGAGTTAAAACTTAAAAATGATAGACTAACAAGCAAAGCAGTCGAATTTCAAAATCTGGCTACCGCCTCTGGAAAAACTGCCAAAGAAGCAAGAAACCTGGCTACAAAACTTGAAGGTGATTTAGAAAAAGAAAAATCAGAACGAGCACCCATTGAACGCGAAGTAAAATCGTTAAATGAAAAAAACTCTAAATTGTCTCTTGATATATTTCAGTTAAATGACAGAAACAAGCAACAGCAAAAATCGATTGACGATTTAAAAGAAACCAATAAATCTTTGGAAGATAAAATCGCAAAGATCGAACAAGACAATAAAATCAAATTAGAACAAGCTTTAAAAGATGCTAAAAAAGCCTGGGATGAAAAATATGGAGCTGCCCCTAATGCAAAAACACAACAAATTGCACAACTTGTTACTCAAGTTGATGACTTAACAAAAAAAATTCTTAATTTAAATCAAAAAAACGATGCCATCATTAAAGATTCTACTAATAATGAACTTCGCGCAATGTCACTTGAAGAAGAATGCAAAAAAAATTCGTCAGAAATTAATCGTCTTACAAGAATCATTGATGAAAAAAACCGTCTTATCAATAGCACTCGTAAAACAAATACTGAATTAACCAATCAGTTGACCGCATTACAAAACGATCATAAACAACTGAAAGATGAACATGCTGCATTTACAGAAGAGCAGACTTCTCAACTCAGATTGTTTGATAGAGGAGCACAACAACAATCTCGAGGAAAAAGAGCAAAACATAGTCCAGGACCAAGACCTTACTAACTTTTATTGTTAATTGTAATCGCAAGGAGTGTGACGATGATGAAAAGATTGGTGATATTACTCTGCTCACTTTTATTATGCTCTACCCTATTTGCTGGTGAAATAAAAGAAATTGTTTTTATCGGCGATAGTTTAAGTGATAGTGGAAATTTATATGAAAAAATAAAAGTAATACCTAAATCCCCACCTTATTACAAAGGTCGTTTTTCAAATGGCCCCACCTGGGCTGAGAATGTAGGTAAATTTTACTATGATAAATCATTTATTGATTTTCATAACTATGCAGTGGGTGGTGCTACAGCATTTCAGCACAATCCATTAAAAGATGGTTTTGCTCCACCGATTACTTTAACAGGTGAAATTTATGATTATCTTTTGAGATCTTTGTTTGTTAACAAAAGTGAAGTACTTTATGTCATTTGGATTGGTGCAAATGATTACTTGTATAACACTAAAACATCAGATATGGATGAAACCAGCTCCCAAGTCATTGAGAATATTTCTTGGGCTGTAGATACCTTAGCAGGATACGGTGCTAAAAACTTTTTATTATTAAATCTGCCCGATTTAGCAGTAACGCCATATGCTACAGACAGTAATTTAAAGAATGAATTACACAAAGTAACATTAATGCATAATACAAAATTGGCTAATGCTGTTAAAAATCTTCATACTAAATATTCTCATGTTAAAATTGCGTTTATTGATGTTTATGGAATTTTTAATGATTTATTAAATAATCCTCAAAAGTTCAATCAACTATATGGTAAAAATATCACTAACATGACCCAGGCTTGTTGGCAAGGTAGCATGATGTTACGTCAAAATATTTTGAATGAAAATGCACTCACATCAGATATTCAAAAATCATTACTTGCTGAACATCAAGGATCACCAAAAGATATCAATGCACGTACAATGGCTAAAACAATATTATCTTCTCCATCACTTGCAGAAGTGTATTATACAAGTAAATTAGCTGAAAATGGTGTACAACCTTGTAGTAATGCAGATCAATATATTTTCTGGGATCATATCCATCCTACTGATTCTGTACATCAAGTTTTTGCGAAGATTGTTGAGAATAATTTATCAGATATTGATATTTAATCATAAATTTTAAATTCCCCGCCTCGCTTAGGCTCAGCACCCCCTTTTTCAAAGGGGGTGAAATCACACTTATGCAAACCACCCTCTTTGAAAAAGAGGGTCGGCGCGTTAGCGCCG
>Ga0207039_1088_pt1 | contig 24332 bp, 27 predicted proteins | sample Alteio_BWMinCont_74_FD_153264 | JGI IMG/M metagenome (GOLD analysis project Ga0207039, IMG submission 153264) | Enriched cells from forest soil in Barre Woods Harvard Forest LTER site, Petersham, Massachusetts, United States -... | ecosystem: Environmental > Terrestrial > Soil > Temperate forest >... | reverse complement strand
GGCGATAGCCAGTCTCCGACAATCCCTGCCGGTTCAACTGGTCGATGCAACACCACCTAAGCTAGAAGTCCTCCCCAAAGGGGGTGTCTATGATCCAAGCGAGACGAGGGAAGCTTTCCGTGGAAGCCCATCGAGGATGCGATGCTGCGCGTGGATGACGCACCCGCAAAAGACTGGGGTGTTTATCAGGTCGAGAAGAAAACCGATCGCCTGTTGGTCCAAATCGGAAATCGGTTTCTGCTGATTGAGGTTCACGATCACCAGATCTTTGAGGTCGATCCTGCCACGGTGCAGCACAAATCTCCTGAGCTGCTCTGGAACCCCGCGGATCATCCGACGCGGCCGCTTGCGACTTCGGACTGGTCCAATGATGACGCGGGAGCCGCTTTTCGACTTAAAGCCAAGCTTGATTCCGAAAACCTTGTGCTCGATTTGCAGCTCCCACACCCGCCCAACGTTGGAGACCTTCCCGTACGATCAACTGCGCCCGCCCGCCGCCGCTACTGAACACTCATTCGGCCGGCCGACCTGAGCCAAGTCCTCAGAAACGGTGCCGGTTCAACCGGTCGATGCAACACCCCTCCAGGTCACACGTTCTCTTCTAAAAGGCTTGTTTTCTGACTGGTGGGAGACGTCCGGGGTTCCGCAACACAGAAAGCCTCACTTTGGGCGCTGTTCGGAGGTCAGGGCTGCCGCTCCCTTAGAATGGCCTCGCTCTCCGTAAGGATTACCCCGGTCAGCTTAAAGTACTGCGGATTGGTTCGGCTTGCAGAAATCTCTCTGTGCGGCAATTTGCCCGCTACCTGGGAGGCGAGGAATGCCGGAACGGTGAGGCTGGCGACAGCCAGAAACATCATACCCAGATCCAAAGCCAGTCTTGAGTTGGCAGGCAAAAACGGAGGGGCCAGAGCGCTGACGATCACGGAGAAGGTGAAAACCGGGAGCGAATTCTGGCCGAGCAGAATCAACCATTGAAACGCGGGGTGATTCAGATCGACGGATTTGAACTTTGTGCAAACCCAGCTAACCGTGACTCCGAAAACCGCGAAATTCAGGATTCGCAACGGCCCCATTGCGCGGAAGCTGAACAAGGCCTGTAGCAGCGGGCCATTAAGCGCTTCCGCGAAGCTTGAGGAGAGGGAGTCTGCCAGACGGAGACGGAGCAAGTAGAAGAGCACGGTCAGCAGCAAACAAGCAGGCACCACCCATGCGCGGAGCTTTGGCCGGAGGCTATCGAGTTGCCATCGCCTTTCACCCAAGACGATGCCGAGGACAAAAAGAATCTGGTAGCTCAGGGGGTTGAAGGCGATATTCAGTCGAATGAACAATCCCGAAAGAAACCAGACGATCGCACTGCATGTCAGGACCCGCCACACATGGCCGGTCTGCAATTGGCGCAAAAGCAAGGGGGTAAGCAGCAGAAAGAGCAAATACATGGGAAGGACACCCATGTAGTCGGGTTGATAGAGGAGGGTGCCAGCCATCAGAAGCGCCTTCCAAGTATGAATCTGATCGAAAGCCAGGACCGGAGCAACGCCGAAATGGAGAGCGATCGGCGGCCCTATTACCCCCGTTACGAGGATCAATATCCATTGCGCGAGGTAGAGCTTGCCCATGCGACCCCAGATGCGCCGGTTCAACGATGTGTCTCCATATCGTTCCCGGTGTTTGCCGTAAACGCGTCCGACGACCCAGCCGGAGAGAAAAACGAATCCTGAGGCAGATGTGAAGAAACCAAAGGGACCGAAGTAGGTGTTGCTGAATCGCAAGAAAGGGTTCTGGGGGCAGTGATCGATGGTCATCAGGACCAAACAAAGTCCACGAAGCAGGTCAACAGCGAGGACCCGTTGGCCCAAGGACTTCGCGGCGGCGTGCGTCACAGGATTGGATTGAGGCATGGCCCGATCAGGCGCGGCCATGAAGGCAGAGGGCATCGAGTACTATCATTAGCAACCCGAAGTCCATATATGCCAACTTACGTCTTTTAGTTTCAGTATCTTACAGCGTTGCGGGAGCGCGGGTGTGAACCGTCTTGTTCAAAACAGGAAACTACTATCCATTTGCCATCTGCCGATGGTTGCGGCCCCTATCCTGGCCGCTGAAGACGTAGAAAAACGCCAGGCCCCGTCGATGCTCGTTCCGAAGCGGTTCTTCTTATCGTCATCTGGCTTTCGCTCGATTCCCACATGGCGAGAATCCCGTTTATCAGAACTTTGGTCTATCAAGTGTGTAGGGCCGTGGATCACAAGCCGGAGGGACGGGTCGTACCAAAATGCGCACTCGCTGAAGAGCGGTGCCGCCGCCTGCGCGACATCGACGGGCATAATGAGTGAGGGTGGCCTTAAGATGTCTCAACGAACAGACCGTGGAAGGTCCGAGTTGTCTGTTCGACTTCTGCTGACCGCAATCGGAACTGCTTTTGTCATGTTTACGTTTGAATTGACCAAGCAGCTCTTTTCCCCGCATATAGCAATCTGGACGTCACACGGCGTTACGATTCTTTTTACCTCGTTCGTAGCCACCGTGGCTGCTTACGTCATGGGAAAAAAGCTCTCTTCAACCAACAGCGAACTGGAGGCACGAATCAGCGAGCGGACGGGTGAGATTGCGGAAGCAAACCGGCGACTGGCCCTTGAAAGTCGCCAGATCACCACTCTCAGCCAAATGGGCGCGCTGCTGCAGACCTGTGCGAGCCTCGAAGAGGTAAGCACCGTTATCCGCCAATTTGCGCAACAAATATTTCCGACGGACTCAGGAACCGTCTGGGCCATCTCAGAATCAAGGAATATTGTCGAGGCGGCGATGTCCTGGGGCAACTCTTCGCCAACGGAATTGGTATTCGCTCCTGAAGACTGTTGGGCACTGCGGCAGGGGAGACCTCATCTTGTGCTGAGTGCGTCCGGGCTGTTGTGCCGCCACATCAACCTGAGCGCGTCGTTTCCGACTCTATGTGTGCCCCTGACGGCTCATAGTGAGACTTTGGGCCTCCTGTATATCGAGAATGGCTCGGGCGAGGTCGCGTTTGGAAATGCCGATGCTTCAAATGAATCAAAACAGCAATTCGCGATTGCGATGGCGGGCCATATTGCTCTGGCCCTTTCGAATTTGAGACTAAGCGAAAAGCTGCGGCACCAATCGATCCGCGACCCTCTTACGGGATTGTTTAATCGTCGCTACATGGAAGAGTCCCTAGAACGTGAATTGCGGCGAGGAGTCCGCAACAATGAATTAGTAGCTCTTCTCATGATCGACATCGATCATTTCAAGCAGTTCAACGACACGTTCGGCCATCAGGCGGGTGACACACTTCTGCGGGAATTCGGCACCTTCCTGAGGCAGCGAACTCGCGGGCAGGATGTGGCTTGCCGATTCGGAGGAGAAGAGTTTGTCATCATTCTGACGGCTTCCTCACTCGATGGTGCCAACCACCGGGCGGAAGTGCTGCGTGAAGAGTTGAAACAATTGGTCGTGCAACACGTCGGGCAAGTACTTGGCGCACTGTCGATTTCGATCGGTGTTTCCGCCTTCCCAAACCACGGATCGAGCACCGAGGAGTTGTTACATGCGGCGGACCGGGCTCTCTATCGCGCGAAGAGCGAAGGTCGGGACAGAGTCGTCTTGGCGTGATTCGTAAGAGCGGCCCGAGCGGAACGGGAACCTTTGTCTTGGTAAATCGGCTCGTCGGCTTGCCCACATAGCCACCCACCGCAAATCAATCTAACGCCAAGTCCGGAAGATCGGCTTCTCGCCAGTGGCCGAGAATCCCGGTGGTCTCAATGGGTCGACGCAACATCCTTTCTGAGTGAATGACCGGGGTAATCCTTACGGAGAGCGAGGCCATTCTAAGGGAGCGGCAGCCCTGACCTCCGAACAGCGCCCAAAGTGAGGCTTTCTGTGTTGTGGAAGCCCGGACGTCTCCCAGCAGTAAGAAAACACCACCTTTAGAAACGAACGTTTAACCTGGAGGGGTGTTGCAACGACCGGTTGAACCGGCACGACCTATCAGGACTTGGCCTACGGATCGGTTCGATGGCATGATCGCCAAGCGTTGGGGTAGTGCCGAAAGCTTGCGTACGACGGCGTCGTAACTACTTTTTCGTGAGATATGCTTGCGTTCTTGGTCAGCGCTGTGTCGGTACTCCTGGCGATGGCTTTCGCGGCCATTTGGGGAGCGCAACTTTTTGACACGGCTGTCCTCGTTCCGGTCTTCGCATCCGAGCCTCCGAAATCTCTGGTCGAATGGCTAGCGACTCCTTACCCGATGAGGGTTGTTGGTTTTTTTCGAATTGTGGTGCCCAGCGTTTGGGTCGCTGCGGTAATCGCGTTGGTTGTCGCGGTCGCCACGGGCCTGCGGATGCACCTTGCCATGGCAGTTGCGAGCGTCTTCGGACTTGTCCACATGGCCATGGTCGTCCTGATCTTCATACCCACCAACAGGAAACTCGGCTTTCACCCGGGAGGACCGAGTGCATCGAGTCTCGATCCGCAGATGGTCACGACGCTGGTACTGCGGTGGGGCCGATGGAACTTCGTGCGCCTCGGCGTCGAGACGGCAGGTTTGATCGCGGCGCTCTTCGCGGTCAAAGCTTCATAGAGAAACATCTGATTGCGATCGTTCCCTTGTGGCCACGTCCTGAGAAACGGTGCCGGCTCAACCGGTCGATGCAACACCACCTGGTATAAATCTTTGCCCTAAAGGTGGTGTTGGGCACAGCATCAGCGACGGAGCAGTCGCTACATGATGGGAGTTTGCAAAAAGCAAGGCCGGCGAAAGACGTTGGGTTCTTAAGCGCAGCTCAAAGACCGTTTCACGGTGAATTTGGGAGATACAGCATCCTAAAATAGTTTGATCGAGGATACGGCCTAATGACATACTGCGCGTCTAACATTTGGCTCTAAGGAGGTGCTACCCATGCCCATGCCCGGGCCCCGCAGGGGTTTCCTCAAGCAAATCGCAGCAGTAGGTCTATTCCCCGGATTGGCGGCATCGCCGGCCCTTGGTGCCCTCCTCGACCCGCAGGCAGCGCAAGAGATTAATCCCGATTTCGACCCGAAGTCGTACAGTTTCTGGTCCGGATTTTCAGGCCGTACAGGAGAGCCGTGTAGTGCTCCCCGCTAAAACTGGACACCTCAACTAGGTAGAATCAGGGCCTCCAAATTAGGAGGCAGCATGGGCAGGAAACCACGCGTAGACCGAACCCCCGAAGAGAAGTGGCAGATCGTGCAGGAAGGAATGAAGAGTGGGAACGTCTCGGAGACGTGTCGGCGTCACGGGATCGCTCCGAATTTGTTCTATCGCTGGAGAGATGAAGCCGAACAAGGAGCAAAGGCAGCGCTTGGGGGGAGAAGCGCTGCCGGCGCCGAAACCGAGAAGGATCACCGCATCCGGCAACTGGAACGGACGCTCGGTCGGAAGGCGTTAGAGATCGAAATCCTAAAAAACGTCGCAGGGGAGTGAGCTGTGGTGTAGTTCACTCCCAGGCGCGGGAGTTGATGGCAACGGGATACGCGGCCACGCTGGTGGCCGCGACCTTGGCCATCAGTCGGTCGAGCTTGTACTACCGGAAGAAGCCGAGAGGCAGCCGGGCCGACCGACGATACGACGAACAGATCGTGGTGGCCTGTGGGGCGAAGCCAGCCTACGGCTATCGGCGAGTGGCCTGGTGGTTGCGGCGGAAGGAAGGGCTGACGGTGAATCGTAAGCGAGTCCTACGGGTGATGCGCGAGCGAGGGTTGTTGGTGCGCTCCCGCCGTCTGCGAGCACGGCGGCGCAAGGAATGGGGCCGGGTGGAAGCTGCCGAGCCGAATCAGATCTGGCAGTCAGACATGACGAAGATCTGGGCTGGGCCAGCGGTGGGATGGGCCTATCTGGTGAGCGTGATCGACTGTTGCACGCGGGAGATCGTGGGTTGGGACCTTTCGAATCGCTGCCGAACCGAAGACGCGTTGGCGGCGGTGGAGCAAGCGGTGTTGCATCGGCTTCCTGCAGGAAGCCGCGAGGCGAACCTGACGCTGACCACCGACAACGGGACGCAGTTCACTTCTTCCCGGTTCCTGGAAACGCTCGGACGGCTTGGGATCACGCATCGCCGCACGGCGTATCACCACCCAGAGGGCAACAGCTACATCGAGCGGTTCCATCGCAGCTTGAAAGAAGAGGAAGTCTGGACCGCGGAGTATCGCAGCTTGGAAGAAGCGCGGGCCAGCATCGCTCGTTGGATCGACGAGTACAATCACGACCGGCCTCATCGCGGAGTCCAAAACCGCACTCCACATGAGGCTTTCTTGGCTTTCGCAGGTGTACTAAAAAACGAGGCCCTGACTGTCTAAATTAGAGGGGAGCACTACACTGTCCGTCGTATCGGCCCATACGCCGCTAAACGTAGTGGGGCTCTGGGATGTATCCACGGTACCCTGCCATATGGCTTTTGAGCAGACGGCAGTGCCGCTGAACACTACGCCTGTAACGAGCTGACCACTTACGGAGCAAGATCCCTCGCCGGTAGGGAAAGCAGTGCCTGAGAGGGAGCCACTAGTAGTAACTGTCGCGGACCAAGTACCGGAAACAGAACCTGGAGTACCCGAACAGGCTGTTAGGCAGGTTATCGTGCCGGAATAGCTCCCGGACAATCCGCTTAAAACGGTGCTGTTGAACTGAGTTTGAGCAGTAGCCGCAGGAACGAGCGGAGTCGCCCCTCCGGCAACGGCGTCGACCGCTGCCAGCAGTTGGCTTTGGGTGGCAGTTGCGAAATCCACCGTCACGTTTGCCGCTGCCGTAAGTTCACTGGAGGTAATGGTCAACTCGCCGGATGAGGCGGGCGTGGTGCTAATCGATTGGAGGAACTGAACAGTCGCTAGGACAGAAGCGGTCGAAGTATTGGCTGAAGAGTCTGTCGCCTGAGCGCAACTCAACGGGGTCATGAAAGTTCGGGCTGTCGCCGAGCACAGGGTGATCGCTCCTACCGAAAATGTCACCTTGCTTCCTGTCGTACAGGTGTATGTCCCTCCCGTTCCAGTCACTCCTGTCTGGGTTCCACATGTATACGTCACTCCTACCACCGGCGCATCGGCGAAAACACCTTGGGTGGTCGGAGACTTAGAAGCCGAGCCACAGCCGGCAATCAAGGTTGTCAGAATAACGCACATCGTAAATAGACTCTTCATGTGCCTTCTCCAGTTGGCGCTTGCACTTCGGCTGAGGCGTTGTCGATCGTTTGCGTTATGGAAACGCGCCTGGAGAGGAGCAAATACACGAGGACGTTTTTCTTGTCAAGGAGTTATTGTAGTTTGGGCCGTTCCGACGGTCCCTGCCCCCACCTTTCGGCTTTAGCTGGTATTTCCGATTTGGCCCTCCTGACTCGCGCATCGTACGCTTCTCCTACCCTTGACGACAACGAATTCCCCACCAGCGCGGGCCCAACGAGTCCGGCGGTGTTTCGTCGGCTGGTTTTAGCTGTCTGACAACCCCCGCTGGCTGCCGCGTAATCGATTTCTCCGACACTATGGCCCACAATCGGCCGGCTCGGCAGGCTCAGATTTGTCACGATGAAGCCGACTCGGGGGAACAGTTCCCCGAAGTGGAACTCCACCTTCGCCACCACTCGTCGTGCTGTCTTCCAACTGGCCGCTTATTAGAGAAAGCCCTTGTACCGGACCACCGGTTTTTGGCTTGGCCTCCCCACGGGCCGCGTCAGCAACTCCGCAATGTCCCGCTCCAGATTGTCGTTCGCGGGAATGCGAATGGCGTACTTCACGCCCCGCCCTTCTAGAGCCTCGTAGATCTCCGGCTTGGCAAAGGCCGCATCCGCCCGGAAAGCAACTTCCTTGCCCTCCGCCTGTTGACGTTCGATCTCCGGCAACAGCAATTCATCCCAGTCTTCGGCGCTGTGCACATTGCCCGGACGCAGCTTCGCTGCCAAGCAATCCCCGTGACTATTGAACAGAAACAGCGGGTGGTAGCACACCGACTCGAAGTGCCCGTTGTAGGCGCTGCCCTCCTGCTCACCGTGAACCGGACTCTCACTGGAATCCATGTCGAGCACAACGCGGTCGGAGCTGTCAAAACACTCGACTTGGCCCAGCGTCTCCCGGTTCAACGCCATCAGTCCGATCGGATTCTCTTCCTTGGTCAACAGTTCGGTCTCGAACCAGTGCAAGGTCGAGGTCAGCGCCGCGCCCCGGTCCCAAATCCTCTGCGAGCTGATCAACCGGAACGTCGGGTCGGCTGCCAGTCGTTCGGCGTCGTTGAGGTCCTCGTAGCCAGCCAGGCGACTGTAGACTGCCGCAGTGGATCGGCCAGCGTGAATTGCTTGTTCAAACCTTGTCGCGAGTCGCTCAATTGTTCCTCGATGAGCTTCTCCAGACCCAGTCGCTCATCCAATTCACGAACCAAGATCAGGCCGCCGTCGGAAGTCACTCGCGATCCTTGGAAATCAACCTTCAAGGAAGCATTAAAGGACAGCTGAAAGGGCTGATTTTGTTTCTCACCCATCGGGTGTGGACCTCCAAAACGCCTCAGAAATGCTGGAACTCGCATGAATCAAGGCTTCCAAGGGCATCATAAACTTAATTCGTCAGATTCAAATTGGAAATGGGGGCTAAATCATTCTCGCTCGATGCGCCAAATATGAACGATGTAATTCCCATCCTCGGCGTCTCGTGTCGTTACGACCATCGTGCCGTCGGGACTGATGCCAACGTCCAACACTCTTCCACTACCTGCGTCATATTCGACCTGTAGTGCTGCCAGGCGAGCGCCTGATTGCAGATCGTACGCTACGCCCTCGTCAAGCAATCGTTGCCCATCTGGCCCTGTCACGCTGTCACTACCTGGAGTAATAAGCAAGCGTCCATCCGGGCTTAGCACGCCTACCCTTCGTCCGTCATCTCTAGGGTCTAGATTGAAGAAGATGACTCTTTGGCCAGTTTTCAAGTCCCAGATGAAAACTCCTCCGTCGCCAGTCAGGGCGCAGATAGCGGCCCGACCGGGCACGAAGTCTGCCCAGTTCACCGAGTGCTGCGCGTCAAATGTCTGAATAATTTGGCCGGAGGGGATCTCCCACACCCGGACGGTCCCGTCTTCGGCGGAGGCCAACATCATTCTAGAGTCGGAAGAGAAACTGACGTGCGTAATCTTATCCGAAGTAGTCAAGGTGGCGACTAACTTAGCGTTCCGGGAATCCCAGATCTCGACTTTCTGATCGACCACGAGCGCCAAAAATGATCCCACTGGACTGAATTGGAATGGTTCCGAAGGAGAACAATCCTTGAGTTGGGCAGAAGCAGACGGATGTAACGTACCGCTCCCGCCCAGTCGATAGAAGTCGAGAGAAACCTTATTCGAACTGACGAGCCCATACGAAACATTGCACCCGACGGCCACCGAAAGGTCCGGACTGGCAACGCTAATAGCCTGGATCAGGCCAAGACTTCCCACTACGTTCCCGCTAACGACATTATATAATTTAAATTCCGTACCAGAGTTGTCGTCAGAATACCGGGCGTTGTAGGACCGTCGAACCGGTAACGCGATCGTCTTATTGTCCGGGCGTAGGATTGCTGCCGGTTCATCATCTTCGTTTCTTCCGTACCCTCCAAGTCCTTGATACGGGATCGACTGCATCAGCTTAAAGTGGATTCCCAGTGAGCCCGCGCTGGGTTTTGGAAGCTCGATGCCGCTCTGGCCGTGCAGAGGTAAAGCTAATGATAGAAATAGCACGCACGTCGCAAATCGCTTCACAATTAGTTCTCCTGCTTCAGTTGCTATGGGCGATTGACCCAGAGTTTTCGACATCGATTCGCGACATCAAAATCACTCCCGTTCGATACGCCAGATGTTGACAATATAATTGGGGTCAATCGCCCTCTGTAAGGTGGCAAACATTGTTCCGTCAGGGGCTACCTCCATGTAGAATCCGAACCTAGGTCCGGTATCGATTGAAGCGACCCGAGCGCCAGACTGCAGATCGTAAGCGCCGTCCGAGCCGTATGGCCCTCCGGCAATTAACAGCCTTCCATCTGGGGTTAGCGCCTCGACCTCGCCTCCAGAGGATAGCGAGCCCGAATTCGGATCGAACAAACTCTGCGTCTGCCCACTCCTTAGGTCCCAGACGGACGCCAAGAATCTTTCGTTTGTCACAGGAGAGTCCGAAAAAGTCTCCACCCACGACTCCACCGCGGCTATAGCGGAACGCCCGGGCACAAAGTCAGCCCACTGCACCGCATGTCGGGTGTCGAAAGAATGAATCGGCTGACCAGAAGGAATAGCCCATACATGCACAGTGCCGTCTTCCTCCGATGCAAGCAGCATCGCACCGTCTGACGAAAAGCTGAGATGCGTTATTTTGTCAGAAGACAAAAGTGTGGTGAGCAACCTGGCGGTCTTTGACTCAAAAATTTGAATGCGCTGTCCGTCCGTATCCATGGCCAAGTACCGGCCATCCTTCGACAATGTGGCCATCGACGGTTCATTCGCACCTAAGGAGCATGCTGTTTTATCTTTGGTGACTGCTGCGGGCTTCAAGACTCCGCCCTCTCCGAGCCGATAGAATTCCAGTCTTTCGTCAGTGCAGGCTGCGGCCACCGATAAATCTAGGCTTGTGATGCTCTCACTCGCTCTGACAATCCCCAGGCTTCCCACCGGATTGCCGCTGACCAAGTTATAAACCTTGTATTCAAGCCCTTCTTCATCGATTGATTTGTTTTTTTGATTTTGGTAAGGCCACAAAGTAGGCACTACTACGGTCTTGCCGCCCTCGGCGAAGCGCATCTCATAAGGACCGTACGACACAGCCTTGTACGGAATGGACTGTAAAAGCTTGAAATGAATCCCGAGAGCGCCGGCGCTGGGTTTTGGAAGCTCAATGCCGCTCTGGCCGTGCAGAGGCAACGCTAATGATAGAAACAAGGCGCACGTCGCAAATCGCTTCACAATTATTTCCCCTGCTTCAGTTGCTAAGGACGATTGACCCGGCGTTTTCGACCTTCGATTCGCGACGTGGAAAATCACTACCTTTCGATACGCCAGATGCGCACAATGTAGTTCCCATTACCGGCAACCTTTGTCGTTGCCAGCACAGTCCCGTCGCGGCTTATGCTGATATCGTGGCCATCATCCTCAAGATCTGCAAGGTGCGCGCCAGACTGCAAATCGTACGCAGCGCTTTGGGTGATGAGAATCCGTCCGTCAGGCGTTAGCGCTCCCAAAGATGAAAAATCCGACTCATCCAGCCTGAACCCATGAAGTTGCTGGCCGGTTTTGAGGTCCCAGACGAACACAGTACCGTCAACCATTGCCACCAGGGCAGGCCTCCCTGGGACAAAGTCAGTCCACCCATTCTGTCCTGGCTTAGCTTCGAACGTGCGAACCGGTGCGCCGGTTGGAATAGCCCACACCTCCACCGAGCCATCTTCAGCCAACGCCGCGAGCATGGTAGAGTCCGCAGAGAAGCTCAGGTGCGCGATCTTGTCAGACGTGGCCACCGTTGCGAGCAGTTTGGCTCTCCTGGAATCCCAGATGAGAATACTGCGCCCGCTGCCGTCTATTAGGGCGAGGTACGAGCCGTCCCTGCTAAACATGGGACTGTCGGAAGGAAACCCCGCGACAACCTCTTTTGTGGAAATGGCGGCCCGCAGCAGCCCGCCCGTCCCCAGCCGATAAAATGTTAGGGATTGATATTTTCGCAAAGCATTCGAGCTGGAGGCCACGGCCAGAGAGAGGTCCGAGCTCATGCACAAAACCCTAAACTCGGGGACAATTCCAAGGCTGCCAACTGGATTGCCGCTGAGCAGGTTGTAAACTGCAAAATCTAAGACGGTTTTATCCCCTTTATTTTTCCTGGTGGGAACTACCACGGTCTTCTCGTCAAGGGATATCTGCGGCACCAACCCGATCGTTGGTAATCCTTCATATGGAATGGACTGCATCAGCTTGAAATGGATCCCCAGGGCGCCGGTATCCGGCTTCGGAAGCTCAATGCCGGATTGGGCCCGCAAAGGCGCGGCCCACAAAAGAAGCAGACCATAACAAACGAACAGGCGGTGGCATCGCAATGAACACCTCGTCCGCGAAGTGTGGTTTCGGACTCCCACTGCTTTGCAGCAGCCTCGAATCATTCCCGCTCGATACGCCAGACACGGACGACACAGTTGCCCCTGCTCTCATATGATGTCAGCGCTAGCATCATCCCATCAGGACTAACAGTGATTTCAGCCACGCCCTTATGCGTGAGCCGAATATCAAAATTGTCGTCGAACGCAGCCACGCGTGCACCGGATAGCAGATCGTAAGCCGCCCCTTCAGTAATGAGCAGCTGTCCATCGCGGCTCACCGCTCCGGTTCCTGACCAATCAGATAGAATTGCCGCGCTAGTGTTCGCCGGATCCAGACGAAAGAAACCGACCCTTTGACCACTCTTCAGGTCCCAGACAAACGCAGAATGGTCCGATGCTACTGCGGCTACCGCGGACCGTCCTGGCACAAAGTCTGCCCAGTCAACATGCTCCTGCGCTTGGAATGTGCGAACCACGCCACCCGAAGGAACCGCCCACACCCGCACACTGCCATCTTCTGCCGAAGCCAGTAGCATCGTGCCGTCCGCCGACAACGCCAAGTGCGTGATCCTATCCGACGAGACCACAGTAGAGAGCAGCTTGCCTATCTTTGGGTCCCATATCTGAATGTTGCGATCACCCTCCTTCGCAGCCAAGAACAGGCCATCCCGACTAAGGATCGAGCTATACGAGAACGAGACTGGACAGCTGTTCTTTAACCTCGCCGACGTGATCCGCTGGAGTGAGCCACTCTCAGTGAGGCGATAGAACTCCAATGTATTCTCGTGAGGAGAATTAAGACAGGTCGCCACAGCCGAGAGGTCGGGACTTTCGATGGCGTATTGCCCCTTAACGAGCCCTGAACTCCCAATCGTATTCCCGCTAATTAGGTTGTGGATTTCGAATTCCATGCCCTGTTCATCGCCCCCACATCCGCCTTCGCTCATCAAGCAGCCGAGATAACTCGAACGTTCCGAGTAAGGACTGTGCACAGGAACGACGATCGTCGTGTTATCCGTACCAATGCGGATACCCCATCCGCCGTTTGCGTAATTCTCGAACGGAATAGACTGCACAAGCTTCAAGTGGATCCCGAGCGCACCCGTATTGGGTTTCGGCAGCTCAATACTGGATTGGGCATGCAACCGCATTAGGGACAGCAAGAAAACAAGTAGCGCACTACAGCGCACACGTTGGTTTATCGTCACGGTACTCCTGGTCTTCAATTCTGTCCTTGAGCAGTTGCTAGATGTTTCCGGTAGGTCGGGTTGGCTGGATCGAGCTTCACCGCCTGCTGATATTCGGTGACGGCCTGGGCGTGCTGGTTAGCAAAATAAAGGCTGGTGCCCAAATTGTCGTGGTGAAGTGCATTCGATGGTTCGATTCTCACGGCATCTCGGTAGACGCTGATAGCGTCAGCCCACGCCTGCTCCTGCAGCAATACAGCGCCTAGGTCGGTGAGCGTCCCAGTATCGGTCGGCTCCAGTAGGTGTGCCTGTGCAAACTCCGCTGCAGCTTCTGGCCATCGGCTCTGCTTGGAGTACAAACCAGCCAAATTCGAGTGCCACTGCCAATACTTCGGCTCATCCTTAATTGCTTGCTTATACTCGGATTCCGCAACCGGGTAGTTTCCCTGGGCGGCGTGCGCCTGAGCCGACTGGTTGAGTTTGTCGGCGTCGGTCTGGGGAATCGAGACGATATTGCGGAGGGCGAGCCTGGTCAACGACTCGCGCGCGTGGCGGGCGATCGCCGGGTCCGCTGAGCTCCGCAAATCCGTGAACACTTTGGCCGCGCCATCGTAAACGCCAGACATGGCCAGGGCGTCTCCGTAAGCCAATGCTGTGGCCTCACGTTCCGGGTAGTCCTTCAAGGCGCCACGGTAGTCCTCAGCGGCCGCACCGTACTTCTGCTGTTGTACTTGGTCCGCCGCCTGTTTCAACAATCCCTGGTAGTCTTCCTCTTTCTGGCATTCCTGGATAGCCTGCTGAATCTCCGCGCGTGTTCCGCTTCCTCCTATACCGGCCACATTCCCCAATCGGGAAGTGTCGGCTACAGCGGCGCGGCTGAGGGCCTGGCGTAGGAACGCCTCCGCTTCGTTGAATCGTCCGTCGACCGAGAGAGCCTGAGCGCCAACGACATAGGCTTCCCAGCGCGAGTCGTCAATCCGAGCTGCATGGGCGGCTTCTGCTATCGATTCTTTAGGAAGACCCAACTGTAAAAGCACTTCGCCGTGAATAATCGTTTCGTCATAGCGCCGGCTTGCTCGACCCTCAGGCGTCTTCTCAAGCTCGGCGATGCGATCAAGGCGCTGAAGTTCTTGTGTAGCACGTTTGGAATTCTCCGAATTCGCGTCAAGCTCACAGAACTTGGTAAACCAACGTTTGGCCTCAGGCCAATCGTATTGTGTCTCCGCTAGCAATCCCAATTCATAAAACGGTGGAGCATAGCTGGGGTCTCGCGCGCTTGCTGCTAGAAATTCGCCTTGAGCCTTAACAGCGTCGTGGTCCTTGAGGAACCCAGTGAGAGCTGAGTGCAGCATCGCTGCGGCTTGGCTACGGGCCGCATTCTGAAGCGGTGCAGATCTAGGCGACGGTTGTTGGGCCATCACGGAGGCGGACGCAAACAAACTGAGAAGAACTCCGACTCTTTGCCAACTTCCCATGGTCTTCTTTCCCTCTACTACTCTTCTTGTGACAAGCCCGTCATTCTATTGAAATAGTTTCCAAATTTGTTGAGAAGATTTAGTCCGTAATGGACCAAGTCCGGATTGATTTGGCGCGCAGCATCCTCTACCTGGCATTCTCCGCCCTCAGGGGTATCCGCGCTGCCGCAAATCAGTGACGCCCGCTCATTGTCCATAAAACCGGCCGTAGCGTTCACAGCGACTCCGACCGCAGTATCTTTGAGGTATGAACCAAGAGATGAGACTTGCGTGGCCGCAGCTTCTCGTACCTGTACCAGACCGCCTATCACGACAGCTAAGCCTTGTCTTAAAGGGCTAGGCGGAATCTGCAAAATATCTTCGGGCGTCGCCTCGTCGGGGTTGGTCACAGGCTTCGCTGAAATAATAACGTGCTCCGGATCAGCACGGCGAATCACGCTCTCGCTAAGTCCATCAATAAATGAGTCGACGTGCTCAGGAGTTTGGTTGGCTATCCAATTTGCGGCATCCTTCTTGATCTCACTGATCCCATCAGTGGCCTCATCATAAATTTTCTTGAATGCTGATTGCTGCGACGGGGGCTCAGTCGCATCGTCCTCCGCGCTCCCGCTGGAAGGAATAGCGTATTGAATCGAAGCTGAGTTAGGCGGAAAAGCAAGTTGCGTCGGATTCGATGACGACGGCGCAGAATCCGCAGCGACGAGATTGGCAGCTGATTGGGTCATGTCTTCTTTGAAGTCTTGGATCACGTCGTATTGATCAGGTTGGGCGGCCAGCGCGCGGTCCTTGTCCACCATCTCCTCAACCTTGGACCATTCCTCGGCCTCTGCGTCTGCTCTCCTGCTCTCCGCTGCTCGTTCCGCCGCCTCTGGATCCACGTCTGCCATGCCGGCGCCGGAATAATCCGACGACGGTGCGCCAGTCTCCGAGTCTGAACCCGCCGATGGTGCGCTATCCCCCGAGTCTGAATCCGGAGATGCGTCTTCGGTGTAAAAGCAAATTTTCGTTGGATCTACCGTACACATGACCGCATTGGACGGGGGTGGGCTTGAAGGCTGGGAGCCCGACGAGTGGGAAGGTGGCACAGATGAACCGCCCTCTGCGCTATGGGCTGACGACTGCCCGCGGGCCCTCGACGTCACGAGAAACGCCATCGAGACCAACAAAACAGAAACAAGGCGAGTGCGCATGCGTGCTACTCCTTCGGCTATTCCTGTCTATCCAGCTCGCGCGCGGACGGGGCGCGACGAATTCGTTAGTTCTGCGCGAGGGGAGGCGAGACGACGAGGAGGGGTCCCAGGGCGACCTTCGCGCTTAGTCTTTGCACAAGGTGCCGTGGCCCCAGGGGCGTGGCGGAAGATTGTGGATTGACCTGATGAATATATGCTTGGCGTGCATGGGGGGCAAGCTAATTGTTAGTCGACTTTCCTCATTTCTTGGCCTTTGCATCGGCGCTAGCAGTTCGGTTTGCAGGTCTTGGCACAAGCGCAGGCGCCCGCCAGCCGTGTTCAACTGGCCGAGAATACTTCTAGCGATGAACGGTCTGGCAAAGGCAGCCAGACCGCCATTGACTCCACTTCCGGCTCGCAAAACTTGGAGTGTCTCTTGACAGCGCCGACGACGTTATACACGGGACTTGGCCAGTGCGTTGACGAATACGACCCGGAAGTCAGTGCCAGAATCCGCCCCGACTGCTGAGGACACGGGTGAAACGCAGCGCTAGCGCGACGCAGAGTCCGGGTGGCCATGGCGCCAAGTCCAGTAGTCATTTACTTCATTCTGCTGGAGAGCGTCGTAGCTGCGAAACGGCTCGTGCGTGTCCTGCCAGTAGCGACGGTACGCGGCGCGTTCCTTGTCGTCCCAGCGATGCCAGTCATGATACTGCGGATCATAGACGGTCATTACATGTACAACCGGGCGCGGGGCGCAGCCGCTGGTCGCCGCCAGCACAGCAATCGCTGCCGCCATGACCAGCCAAGCAATTGGTCTGACATGGCAGCCTCTATCACGGTAGATGCGATTCACGAAGTCCTCAAGTCCCGCTGAGCACTCCTACGCTTGCGCACCATAAGCTTTTCTCGCCCTCGACACAACGAATTGCCCAGCAGAGCAGGTCTAGCGAGAACAGCAAAATCATCGTTGTCCCTCAGGTGTTCTGCATGCGATTGGACTGACAAATCACGAGATCGATTGTCGGGACATTTCGCTAGGCGACGGTGTCGCGCGTCCCTCTGTCGTCGACTGTTCGATTCGGCGAATCCGGATTAGCAGCGCCATCATCGTCATGCGACCAAGTCTAACGTTGAAGTACCAGTCGGAAATTTCTCTGACATAGTCGATTTTCGTTAGACCCAAAAATGATTTGCGGGCTTCCTTGCTGAGCCACGGCCACAACTCTTTCGCCTTCTTGGCCGTGCGTGCTTCTCTTGGCACTCCTACCGCAGCCATCCCCAAACCGATTGCGCAAGCCTTAAATGATAAAGAGCTGCCGGGGCGCTCTAGTAGGGCCCCGAGTTCTATCGCTTCAGATAGCTTTAACATGGCCCCCCGAAGGAACGGCTCAGTGTGGAGTAAGACCCATTTCGTCTTCTGTTGGTGGGGGACAAGAGAATCGGAGCACTTTCGCCTCCAGTCGAGGGACCGTTTAGCTTCCTGATTCTATTGAGGATAACTCTTACAGGCCGTAAGGATCTGCAACTACGTTCACACTTGTTGACTCTGTTTGGCTTCCCACAGCCGTAGGCACTCGGGTTCGAGAGCGACTCTCAGCTGATAAGTTAGGCGCGGTGTGCTTCGGGCACCGAGAAGCTCACACGTTGTAAACAGGAATACACCGTGGAGGACCTAAACGACAAAACCTTCAGAGCGATAGTTTGCGAGCTCACTCAACGCTCCTGGCTACCGCGTTTTCTGAGGTCGCCTGCGGACAAAACTGTATTGCAAAGATAGCAGAAGGGATCGTGTTCCGATAAACGATGTCTATCCCCGCTAGTTCAGGCGAAGGCAAGAGAGGCTGGGTCGACCGAAAGTTGTCAGCCAGATCGCGGTGCCTAGAGCCCCGACGATCTCCAAAGGCGCGGCTCCACCTGAATGAAACCGACACCTCGCAGATTTTGTAAAGCAATCTAAGTCCAAGTCTTCCAAGTCATTCCAAGTGAAAGATCTCGAGGATTTCGAACGTTCAAGAGGTGGACAGAAGTTGAAAAGAGCGGAGCCGGCTCTTCAAAATGGTCTGCGGGCAGTGACTTTTGACTCTCTAGGTTGAGTCCCTCCTTGGTTCATCTTTTGTCCCATCGAACGGGTCAGGCACTAGAGACACGGAGGCTGTTGGAAATTGTCACGAAGCAAGTGGCGACATAGAGGGAAAGGACACTGCGACATCCGTGACATTGCGCTTCTTGCGTCAACTTGCGCTACCCGAGTAGATTGCCGTGCGCGCCGGGCCTGAAACTTCGTGCGCCAGAATCCTACCGGCGACATCAGCAGCGGAATTGGTCGGTCTCAATGGAACGCCGAACAAATATTCGGTATCGGTTGAGCGCTAATACGATATTCACCTGGAAAGGTGCAGGGCACGCTCGTCTGCGCGCAGAAGGCATTACCCGCGATATCAGCCCGCTCGGCGCGTTTGTTCTTGCTTCGAGCTGTCCGCCTGTCGATGCCGCCATCCGAGTGGAAATATTCCTTTTTCTTCCCGACACCCAGGGCTCGGGGCCGAAATTGAGACTCAGGACGGAGGCGCAGGTGCTCCGAATCGATCATGGAGCGGACAAGGGAATGAGCGGCTTCGCGATGGGTAGCGCACATTTCCGGTTCTGGCCACACAGGGTCAGTGGGTCGGACTCCGACTTTGCCAACAGGTTGGGTGGATTGGGGAGCGGTGTGCTTCAGAGAGTGGGGCGCGTTCTTGACGATTTTCCGAGGGTCCAAGGTCCGGGAAATACTCGCATCTCTTCTCGGACGAAGTCTTGGATTTAAGTTTGCGGTAAGCCAAACAAGCACTGAGATCGCTTTGGCTTACCAGGTATTCCGATTTTGAGTTTGCAAAGAAGAATCTGTAAGTCACAGGGCGGAGCTCTATGCACCTTGCAACCGATCTAGGCCGAGACACCTACGATGAAGGCAACAGTGCCAGTGCTTGGTATGCACTCTACACCCGCCATCAGCATGAAAACGCCGTCGCAAAGGTCCTCTCGTACAAGGGATTTGAGGCCTTTTTGCCGGTTTATGCCACTGTCCACCGATGGAGGGACCGCACGAAGAAGCTCTCCTTGCCGTTATTTCCTTGCTATGTCTTTCTCAAACTCAAAACCGCGCAAGATCGGCGGCTCGACATTTTGACAACGCCCGGGGTACATAGCCTTGTGTCGAACGCAGGTCAGGCGATCGCCATCCCGCACGCCGAGATCGATGCCATCCGACGAGCTGTGGAAAGTGGCAGCGGCATCGAGCCGCATCCTCTCTTGAAATGTGGCGATTGGGTGAGAGTCAAATGTGGCCCGTTGGTGGGCGTCGAAGGGATTCTGGTGCGTAAGAAGAACCTGTATCGGCTAGTCCTCTCCGTGGAGATGTTGGGGAAGGCCGCTGCAATGGAAGTAGATGCGGATCTGGTTGAAAGAGTAAGCGGCAATCGGCCCAACTCTTGCGCCATTGGCCGCAGGCCCGTTTCCACATTCCCAGCGCTCCACGGTATTCCCGCTGCCTAGCGGTTGATGCCATTCGGACTGATGTTGGCCCGGAAGGTATGAGGGCAAGATAATTTCCCGAACGACTCCGAATCCGCCAGAACGCAGAAAATACATCCGCTATCCAGTGAGAGTCCCCGCGATTTTCACTTGGAAGAATTCAGGGGGCGATTCCTTCCGGGCTGAGGGCATGACATGGGACATCAGTTTGGGAGGTGCGTACGTGCTTTCCGCGACTTCCCCTCCGGTTAACACCGTTGTCGAAATGGAGCTCGTTCTTCCGGGTGCCTCACGTGTGCCGAGTCGGTCCATTACGGGCAAGATGCGAGCGCAGCGCGTTGAACGCGATCTCGCCGGGAAAAGTAAGATCGGCTTTTCGGTTGAGGGCAAGAGCTTTACATTGCACTCTATCTCGCGACGACGACCCAGAATTGTGAAGCCCCGGGCGTCAAAGAAAACGAAAAGCTGAACAACGATCGAATCGGTGGCGAAGGCGAAGTCGAGCCGCTAGCGTTATGTATACAGACTTCTTTGGGCTAAAGCGTAATCCGTTCGAGCTCTCGCCAGACCCTTCCTTTATGTTCCCCTCGGAACAAAGCAGGGAGGCTCTGGCGGCGATTAGCTATGCCATAGTTCGGCGCAAAGGGTTTGTTGTCATGACCGGCGAGGTCGGGACTGGCAAGACGCTGGTTGTGCGCAGTCTCTTCGATTGGTGGAACCGTGAAGGCATTGCGTTTGCAAACATTTTTGCTCCAAAGCTATCCGTGATCGATTTCTTAACGTACGCAACCTCTGACTTGGGAATTGAGGTTTCAGAACCCAGTAAGGGAAGCCTACTGCGAGCGTTGTATGGATTTGTGGCAGGTCAGTTTGAGAAGGGTCTCACGACCGTGTTGGTAGTTGACGAAGCTCATCAAATACCCACCGAGATGCTCGAAGAAATCAGAATGCTGACGAACGTCGAAACGAATGAGCAAAAGCTAGTGCAAGTCCTTCTCATTGGACAGCCTGAACTTGACACCAAGTTGGATTCGTTCGAGCTGCGCCAATTGAAGCAACGTATCGCGGTCCGTTGCCATTTGGAGCCTCTTCGCGAAGAGGAAACCTGCCGCTATATTGAATGTAGACTCAGCCTTGCGGGTGCGAGCGCTGAGGCAAAGACGATATTCCCTCCGGAAACCACGAAAGCCATCTACCGCTATTCACAGGGTATTCCGAGACTGATTAACGCCATTTCTGATCGGGCTTTGATCACCGCATATGCACGGCAGATTCGCGTTGTGCCTGTTGAAGTCGTTAACGATGTCGTATCCTATTTTCGAATTCAGCCTTCCTCTGATCTCAGGCAAACGAAAACGCTCCCTCCGCAGTCGCACCAAGCGGGAGACTTTACTGCAGTTATGTCCCGGCAGCCAACGACCACCGTGAGTGCGTCGGCTGCAAGAGCTACCGATCCAAATACTTTGTCGACGGATGTGGTCGTACGCGGGGGGACGCCCGCGGAAGTTACACCACCAAGTAAGCGGACGCCTGTACGCGAGGACAGCCTTCCCAGCATTCCTAGCCTTGCCGAACAAGAACTTGCTACGCCCCTGTGTGCGCCAGTGGAAGCGGGAAAACAACTATCAGGACATGATTCGAGGGAATTGAGCGGGCTTGACCTCGCATCGCCAAACGAAGAGCCGCGGGCCCTGGGTTTGCCATCTGAGCCCTCCGCTCCATCGGCGGCAACTACATCTGTGACCGGTCTGGCCCAGGCGCGTTCTTCGAGATCGATTCAGTACTCACCACCGACGACCGAATCTATTCCGGGCGAGTTTGATGACTCTTTGTATGACACTCGGCCCGATCCATTGCTCCGCCGGTTGGAAGCAGCGCTTCGGGATCGTCTTCAAGGTTGGGCAAGGCAAACGCCAACTGTCTGGAAAAAGGCTCTCCTGATTACCGCCGGTGGGATCGTGGGCATTGGCCTGGCGACTGACATTGTGGCTCGTCGTCAGAATCAAGGGCTGACAGTTTTGCAGAATGTTGCGGCCGCGCCGGAGACATTTCAGACAGGCCGAGCAGGCGCATCGCTGCAGTCCACTGACGGGAGTTCCGCCATAGAGTTCAAGGCTGGTTCGGCGGACACCATAGTGCCGCGGTCTGACATCGAGATTTCTAAATCTGCCGGAAAGCCGGGAAATTCGACACGTCGCACGGGAATTGTCATGGGCAAGCTACCGCGGCCTGCTCTTAAGTCGCCCCGCCTGTCGATCTCTACCGAGCCTCCTCTAATCATAATCACGGGGATGCAAACAAGCGAGTTGCCACAGGGCAATGGCTTGCTCGTCAGTCCGGCGCCGGCCCCGACACCGCCTGGTGGCGGCGACTTGCAGCCGCCCAAGCTTGTATCTTCGTCGTCGCCGGTCTATCCATCGCTCGCACGTGCGGAAAAACTTCAAGGCGTTGCGGTGATCGACGCACTGGTGGATGCAACGGGAAAAGTAACCGACATGAAGGCGGTTTCAGGACCCACCGTCCTGACACAGGCGGCGATGGAAGCCCTACGCACCTGGAAGTACGAGCCCCAACGGCTCAACGGTCAACCCATCGCGGCCCATATTAAAGTCAGTGTCAACTTTAGTCTGCCTTGAGCTTCACCCCGCCGAGCCGATAGGGAAACAACCACCGAAACCAAGGCGACGGCGATACCCCCAGGACCTACATCGTCGCGGTCGGGTCTTCGGTCCCGAGAAGCTGCGCGCGGGAATCGGGCGGGTCGGTCGATGATGGAAGCGGCGAGCCGGTAGGGCAGCAAACAAAAAGTTTTTGACTTGAATTCCTGGCCAACAGCCTATATGAGGAGGAAGGTTATGAACAACAGGAAGCGGGTCCGTTTGAATCCCCGTGTCATCCTGGCTCTACTCACGATTTGTGTGCTATCGCTCGCGCCAGTGGCGAACGCGGGCGTAGTAGTCATAATGAAGATGGCGAGCACGTTCCCCATCAACCCTGGCGACACCGTCAAAGCTGGGTATAGATTCGATCTGCCAGGCTATAAAGGCGGCGCAACGACCGTCACGGTGATCGGCACTGTGGTGGTAAATGTGAGTTGTCCCAACGGATCCACCCAAACGATCACCATCCCCCTTCCCAGCCAGACCTATCCGATACCCGCCAAGTCCTCAGGCGACTGGTTTCCTTCGGTCGACCAGAATTCCCCGTTAACCTACCAGGGAAGCGTTACGGCGGGTACCTGCGCAGGGGGGGAAGCTAGTGGTGGCACCTTCACGGCCACTTTCTCCTCTCCCGCGAGCTGCATCGTAATCCACACTCAGTTCCACTATAGCGACAACTCCTCGGGACCATGGGGCCCGGAGGGAACGGTCAACGGAAATAATCAAAGTTGTTTGTCAGCTCCTTGTAGCTGCAACAACTAAAAGTTGTTGCTCCCGGAGTTGTTCTTTTCCGGGTGTCCTATGTAGACATATCCGACGCTTGTCTACCCGTGTAAAAAGTAACGAAACCGGCGAGCCGATAAGCTCCTTGTAGTTGCTGACGTGTTAAAACGCTGGCCGGGAAGATCTTTTGCAGTTTCAGCGGTCTCGGCGAGAACTCAGCCCCGAGCTAAATGTTACGGAAGGTCGTCGAGGAACCTTCAGTCGTTGTAACGCCCGTGTTTAGACCGTTCCATGCAGATTGTCTTGCGGTCATCGTCTCGCAAAGCCTTCTGGAAGAGTATCAGCCTACTCTCGGTACTGGCGTACACGGGAATTGTTCTGCGCGATTACGTGGCCTACCGTCTCGCAGATTCGCAAAGCATTCACGCAATGGAACAGGCCGTAACTCTGGACCCTTCGAATGCTGACTATCGGAATCGGTTAGGTGAGTATTTCATGTTCTCGGAGCAACGACCAGACTTGGCGATCCCGCAATACGAATCTGCGGTGACTTTGAACGCGCATGCTGCCGCGTACTGGTTGGATCTTGCAAACGCGCTTGCGTCCACGGGGGCCAGCGACCAACAGGAGCGGGCGCTTGAACGAGCGCTTGAAGTCGATCCGAATACGCCTTGGGTGTCCCGGCAGGCGGCCTACGCTTTTTTAATCCGGGGTGATTTGCAGAGATCTTTCAAAATATTCCGACTTCTGTTGCAAACCGATCCGTGGCAGATGGAATCTACCCTGCAGATTTGTTGGCAGGCGACACACAATATTGACAGCATGAGCGATATGCTGCCGCCTGCACCGGACGTTTATCTGGCGTTTGTGAAACTATTGATCGGTGAAGGAAATACCGAGGGAGCCGAGACAATATGGTCAAGGCTGGTGACGCTGCAGCAACCCTTCGACCCTCAGCTTGCAACGCCTTACATAGAGAATTTGTTCGCGCAACGTGATGTGGGCGCTGCGAAGAAGGCATGGAACGAGCTGGCACACATCGATCCCGATTTTCGGCCGTATCAACCAACTGCCTCGAACCTCGTTGTCAATGGTGGCTTTGAAGAGAAGCTTTTGAACATGGGATTTGACTGGCGATATGAAGATCGGCCCCACGTAACCCTGGTCACAGACGTGGACCAGTTTCATGGCGGTCGGCGTTCGCTTTTGGTCACGTTCGATGGCGGAGCGGTTGTTGACAGTGGTCTCTCTCAATGGATTGCCGTCGAACCGAATACCCGTTACGACTTTAGCGCGTACGTGAAAGCCGACAATATTTATACCGCTGACGGACCTCGGTTTGACATCCAAGACGCCTATTCAAAAGACTCGCTGCTGCTCACGCAGGAAATTCTCGGAACGACGGACTGGAAGAATGTTGGCGGATCGTTTAAGACAGGCCCCAATACGGGTGTTGTGTTGCTTAGCGTTATGCGAACCCCTGGCGCGGGGCTGATCACCGGACGACTCTGGATAGACGACGTCGTTCTGATGAGGGAGTAGCTGTGGCTC
>Ga0207039_1087_pt1 | contig 24514 bp, 24 predicted proteins | sample Alteio_BWMinCont_74_FD_153264 | JGI IMG/M metagenome (GOLD analysis project Ga0207039, IMG submission 153264) | Enriched cells from forest soil in Barre Woods Harvard Forest LTER site, Petersham, Massachusetts, United States -... | ecosystem: Environmental > Terrestrial > Soil > Temperate forest >... | reverse complement strand
GGACCGAGTGGCGCAAAGCGAATGAGTGGCGTCGGCCGGTTACCAAGGATGCTGTGCTCCAAACATTCCGCCAGGCAGGGCTGGAGGCCGCTGCCATAGAAGATCAAGATGAAGATGACAAAGGAATTGCCGATGATCTCGAACCTGCTGAGTTAGTGCTGCGGTATCGGGATCATTTACTGGCAGTTTGCAAGACTACTCAAGAACTGAGCGATCGTCTTGATGAACTGTGCTCTCTCCATGGACGGATTGCCCGGAATTCGAAAGACTGCGGAGCCGAAGTGGTCTGGCAAGCGATCGAACAGATGCCGTTTACAGACCTTGGCAAATCGAAGTCCAGCCTAGCAGAATTACCCGGATTGCAGGCGGATTTCGGTCGTTTCATATCCCATCTTGATAGAGGGATGTGGATGACAATACGGCTTCGCCTCATGCCATCGCGAAAGGAAGATTCTAAGCAATTTGCTACTGGACCAAATACTGAAGGAGGTGAGGGAATAGAAGTCAGATGATTTTGCCAGAGCATTGCAATCCTCTGGTAAGCCTCAGTCGCCGGAAAAGAAGTGGTGAGCGCGGGGGTGTCAATTGTTTCCATTTACTTCAGACGAGGTAGAAGTGCTCCTCTACTGAGGTGCTACTTTCTACCTCGTCTATACTTTTTGTAGCTTTTCGTCTTTTGTAGCGGCTTCGTTTGCATTTATTTGTGCAAAGGACAGATGTCATGTCAATCTGATAGATTTAGTGTTCTGGAGAAATGTTTATGTCATTAGTGACCCAAAATCTATCTGTCGCTGAAAGAAATTCATCTGTTGCAGAGATACGCAAGCTTATTAACGATAAGGAACGCATAAGTCGTGGACAGGCTAAATGGTTATGGCAAAATGCAAATGATAATGAGCTTATAGAGTTAGCCAGTTTAGTTAGGGCACGCTACCACAAGCCTGACGAAGCTACATATTTGCTCATGCGCATAATTAATTACACCAATATTTGTGTAGCCAAATGTGATTATTGTTCTTTTTATAGATTGCCTTTAGCAAAAGACGGCTATGTGCGAGACAAAGAGTGGATATTTGCCAAAATTGATGAATTGGTGGCATTGGGTGGCGAGCTTTTTGCTTTTAATGGTGGTTTTAATCCGCAGCTCAAAATAGATTATTATCTGGATTTATTTGGCTCTATTCGGCAAAAATATGGGGACACAATAGAATTTTATGCGTTGACAGTTGTCGAGCTCCTTTATATTGCTCGCCTGAGTAAGCTGTCTTTGCCACATGCATTGGCTTTACTTAAAGCTGCTGGCGTACGCTGGATAACTGGAGGCGGGGCAGAAATTTTGGCTGATAGTTTTCGCTTAAGGCACAGTCCGCTTAAATATACTGTGGCTGAATATATGGATGCTCAAAAGGAGATATTAGCGGCTGGGCTCAAAACCACGGCAACAATGGTAATCGGTTTTGATGAAAGCATTGATGAAAGGTTAGATCACTTAGAGACCATTCGCCAATTTCAAGACCAGCACCCAGACGGATTATTTAGCTTTTTGTCTTGGACTTATAAACCATATAATAATGAATTAGGTGGCCACGAAATTAGCGGCGAAGAATATTTGCGACATTTAGCGCTATGCCGTATTTACTTGGACAATTTCAGACATATTCGGGCTTCAGTGTTAACCCAAAATGCTAATGCTTTGCGGGGCTTGAAATATGGTGCCAATGATTTTGATATACCATGGGAAGATGAAGTAACACAACTGGCTGGTGCGGTAATTGAACGTGATGTGCAGCGCATTTTAGGCTACGCTCAAGCAGAAGGTTTTAAAACCATTGCTCGTCATGTGGCATCAGGGAAGAGTCCAGTTAGCTAATGAAAGTCCTTTTGCTAAACTCAATGTTATTTGCGCTTTTGTGGGGGGACGACTTTGCGGGCAACCATAGAATCAGAAGGGATATTGAGGCTTTTGTTGGCTAAATTGATAAATTCTTGCCACGGTTCAGCTGTGCGAGACAGGATAATATTGCCTGTATTGGGGTCTTTGCAAACATAGACTTCCTTGCAATCAAAGTGAAATGCTTCTGGTAGACATACTACCTGACTGTGTCCATTTATAAACAAACTGGCTAACTGGTGCATCTTCTAAAAGCCCGGTTGAACAAGGTTAAAGGGTAATTTAGTAAAGTATATAACAATCTACACTCAAGTCAAGAGGCTGTATTCAACAATGGATTGTGGGCTATCATTCACCAATATTTCACGTGCTTCGGCTACTAAATAGAAAGAACCGCAGACACAGATAATGTCATCAGGCAGCAGTTCTTCGCTGGCTGCTTCCAATGCCTCGTTCATATCGATTGTACAAACTATGTGTGCTCTGTTATCGCAAGCGAGAATTCGTTCGCTAATTTCTTGGGTTGACATAGAACGGTAGCTTTTTGACTTAGTGACAATAATTTTTCTTGCTTTGTTCTTTAAAGCGAGAAAAATATCTTCCAAGTTTTTGTCTTGATTTAGACCGAGAATAAAAAGTACCGGTCGTTCTGGAAAAACATTTTCCAAGGTTTGTGCTAAAGCTAATGCTGAATCTCCATTGTGGGCCCCATCAAGCACAATGGGGATGGAAAAATGCCAATCGTTCTTGGTAGAAGGATTGGGCTCAATTATTTCAAAACGTCCGGGCAAAAAGGTAGAAGACAAACCTTCGCTGATAGCTGCTTCTGTTATTTTATATCCTTTATCTTGCAGGGCATAAGCGAGCGTTAAAGCAGTGGCGGCGTTCTCAATTTGATGGGCTCCGTGCAGTTTGATTGATGAAGGGAGACTTGTTGCGGTAACTGAAATGAATTGTGATTGTTTTTCTAAACAAACTTCTTGTATGATTTTTTCTACTTCGGGATCTTTTTGTTTGGCTAATATAGTTAGACAATTAGGCATTATAATACCTGCCTTAATTTCTGCAATCGCTTTTCTAGTTGTGCCAAGAATAGCAGTGTGTTCGAGACTAATAGGTGCAATTACAACAGCTTCTTTTTTCTCAAACACATTAGTTACATCATCTTTGCCACCTAAACCTACTTCTACTATTTGCCAATCTATAGGCGGTTTAGCTTTGCTAACAAGATAGAAAAAAAGAGCAGTTAAAATGCCAAAAGTAGACATTGTAGAAAATTTTTCGTCAAATTCTTCAATATATGGCTGAAGTTCGGTAATGCCTTGAGCAAAAAAATTTTCTGAAATGGGCTGCAAATTAAAAGCCAGACGTTCTGTATAGGAGTGTATATGGGGACTAGTAAATAGAGCAGTCTTAAAGCCGGCTTTTTGCAAAATGTTAGTGATAAAAGTGGACGTACTACCTTTGCCTTTAGAGCCAGTTACGTGAATTGTTTTGACAACATTTTGTGGATTGCCAATGGATTCTAGAAAAGCCAACATATCCTTTAAAGGCATTCTTAAATTGCGCGTTGGTTTCTTACCAGGTAAACCCCGCTCAAAATCAGGGAATGATTGTAAAAAGGCGATTGCCTGTTCGTAATTCATATTTGTGCTTTCTTAAGGATCACAATTTTACTGGTATAAAGGAAGTGTAGCGCGGCAAGAAGAGTGTAGTGAGGCAAGAATTTAGTAAAAACGTGCAAATAGAAATAAAAAAAAATCAAATAGTAATCGAATTTACTGAAGAAGAAACCCACTTTATTAAGCAAAAAGGTTGGGGACTCTGGAGTCGAAAATATTAGCAATTATATTAAAGGAAAGCTAGTAAAGGCGTTATCTATGGAGGGTTTAGGAAATGATGCCAGTGCAAATGTTGGCAAAGACTTTAGTCTAAACAAAATAAAGAATGTAACTGCGGAGTTAAAGAAGAGTAATTATAAGTCGGATAAAGCTGTCGTGATTGGTGACAATCCTTTGAAAGAAGACACGTCCGCAGAGACAAGCTCATCTCACAAAGAATTAGTTTCGGCTGTTCCTCAAAACGATACGAGCCAAAGTGATATTGCTGATGAAACAGCAGCAGAAATTGGTGACGAATTGCTGGCCGATTTACTGGACAAAGACTTGCTTAAAGGACATCAAAAACCTAAAAAAGATGGCAAATCTTAGCAAAAATCTGCCAAAAGCCTCACTGGGCGGCTTTTCTACTTAGATTAAATTCTTAGTACCTAATGGGAATTCCACCATGATCTTGGGTTGATTAGATAGGTAAGTAGTTCTAGGATGTATGCATTAGAAATGTAGATGGCTTAATAAACCATTTTACAAGCAAGACCAAAACTTAATATTTTATAGGAAAAGCCGCTTTAAAGGCGGCAAGGTTAATAAGGGGAAAGAAAATGGTTGCAGTTCCAGAGTTTGTAAATGAACAGCCAGAACTTCCAAATGAAAAAGGATCGGAAGCGACTAGTTTGCAGCAAGATACGAATTTCGATTCGGTCAATAGGGGTGATTTAGATATTGCTTTTAATGGACAGGATGATTCTAGTGCCAATGCTTTACTAGGCGATTTAAAGTTAGGCGATGCTACGGCTAACCCTGTAGTTAATGAGGCTCTAAAAGATGGTTCTGGCGCGACTAACCCGGTAGTCCGGGAAGCTCTAAGTACATACAAAGACATAGCTAGAGTGTCGACAACAACTGAACTTGAGCAAGCGCTTAGCATGCAGAGAAATACTATTGTTGCTATGGAAAGTAAAGTTAATGGCCAGCAAAATGTGATGCAACTGGCTGACGATAAACAGCAAGCAGATAATTTGCTTAAAGCCAATAGTTATTTTGCTAATGGCGTGTAAGCTGTTTTAATAATCAAAGCTTCAACAGAGAAAAAAACTTTTGCGACAAGTAATTTTCTCTGTTGTTTTTAGAAGATAAATACGTTTTTAGCTGGCAAAGTAACAATCTCGCCAAGCATGACGATATCAGCGGCGGAAACTCTACCTGTGCTGAAAGCGGCGGGGAATTTAACCCCGGAGATTAAAGTCGCCCAATGGTCTAATTGTGTCTAGCTAAATATAGCCAATATTCTTTTGCTGGCTGGCGGGCGGTAAGATACGTAAACGACGCATTGGCTCATCACCGACGCTGCGGCTACTTAAATTGAAACGCTCAACCAGTTGATGTTGTAGACGACGGATGTAGGAGCGTCGAGGAGCTAATTCGATTGGCTCTTGTCTATCCATAACATTTACAATTGCTTGGCGCGCTTCTTCTAAAGCTACTTCTGTTTCATCAACATCGTTTTCTATGTCAACTGCGCCTACTTCAGTATCGAGATGCAATGCTTCACGTAAGGCTTTTTGTAATTGGGGCAAGCTGTTGCTTTTGACTACATAAATAGGCAATTGTCTGGCTTCCGCTAATGAAAATATTTTAGCTCCGGCGCGGGCATAGCTACGCAGAGCTAAAATAGCGTCGGCTTCATCAATTGTCTTAACTACGTCTACTGCCATTTGCATTGTTTTAACTACTCTTTCCAGTAATCCTTTACTTACAGCATATGGGTAAATTTTCAAGTGACTGTCCGAAGGGACTGTTGACCAATCGCCTTGAGTTACTAGTGCCCCCTCATTCTTATTAGCTGATGAATCAATTGTGGACTGTACCACCGAGAATTTGCCGGTGCTGTCGTCACGTTTTCTAATTTCTGGATGAATTTTCCAGCCACGTAAGAGTTGGTCGACCGCTTCGCCGACATTGCGATGTACAGCTAATGTTTGACGATCGAGAATTTCAATGCAAATTTCAAAAGTAGGCTGATTGGCACGCTCAAGGATTGTTTTTTGTGTGCCACGTCGGCGCGCTTCATCATCGCCGAGGGTTACAGTTTGAATGCCGCCAATAAGATCAACAAGTGTGGGGTTCTTAAGTAAATTCTCGAGGGCATTGCCATGGGCTGTTCCGATAAGCATTACGCCGCGTTCGTTAATAGTGCGGGCAGCAGCAGATTCTTGTTCTGTACCAATCTCATCAATAACTATTACTTCTGGCGTATGGTTTTCTACCGCTTCAATCATCACAGCATGCTGCTGTTCTGGGCGAGCTACTTGCATGCGGCGAGCACGTCCAATAGCTGGATGGGGCACGTCGCCATCGCCAGCAATTTCATTAGAAGTATCGATAACAATTACGCGTTTATCTAAGTCATCAGCTAGAACGCGAGCCATTTCACGCAATTTGGTTGTTTTGCCAACACCAGGGGGACCTAAAAGCAAAATTGATTTGTTTAGCTCAACCAGATCTCGGATAACATTAATAGTGCCAGAAATCGCGCGTCCTACACGACAAGTAAGGCCAATTATGTGACCAGACCTATTACGCAAAGCAGAAATTCGATGCAATGTGCGTTCAATGCCGGCACGATTGTCTGTAGTAAAATCCCCCACTCTGTCAATCGTATATTCTAAATGGGCTTCTGTAACGGGCGTCTCTAATAAAAAGGCACAGCGACGATCCAAATAACGCGCTTCTGGTTGTCGTCCTAAATCTAGAACGACTTCATAAAGTGCATCAGTCTTGCCCTCTAAAGGCTTGCGGATATCCTCAGGCAGGCAGGCTAAGAAAGATGATAAATCGTCAGCAGGTGGAGAATAATCCAGTTGGCCGGTCTCGCTGACAGTAACTTTATCTTTATTAGAGCGGTTTGAAGCCATGACTATAGTTTACCTCAGACATTATTAAATTGACTATCTGTTTTTACGATCCGGACGGATTTTATGTTCTCGAATGCTAATATCTCTTCGGTTATACGTTGCCCTGGCACGAGAATTGCCCAACCGGGTGGACAGGGTGCAAGACATTCAGCAGAGATTTGTCCTATAGCTTCTTTTGTCGATACTATATGCGATGGCATAAAAAAGGCTTTTCTGGGGTTCATGGCTTGATCTATTTCTCTTGGTTTACTTATTGATTCTTTAGGCTCACCATTGTTTGAGGATAAGGGCTTGGAGTCTTTAGGAAGGACAGCAATAATTTCTTTTAAAGCCATTTCTAATTTAACTATGTCACTTGTTTGTGATCCAATACCCAGTAAAAATAAAAGTCCTAGTCCGGCGGGCATTTCTGGAAAAATGCCTTTTCCAATTAATAAATCTTGCAATTTTTTTGGATCATAATCTTTGTGTTTGATCAAAAAATGAGTTAAGGCATTCCCGGAGTGTGATTCATACGAAGACAGATCAATTGTTTTGCTAAAAAAATCTTTTATTCTTTTACCGAGCTCTTCTACTCGATGTATTTGTTCTTGTGCTTTGCCACTGCTGAGCGCTAAGACGAGTTTGTCAATGGCTCCCATGAAAATATAATTGGGGCTGGAGCTTTGAATTAAATTCATACAAGCACGTAATTCGGATTCAGAAAAGCCGTATTCCTGTGCCCCCTTTTTACTTATATGAACAAGACCTGTCTGTGTTGGGCACGATAAGGTTTTGTGCAATGAATGAATAACAATAGAAGCACCTGAGTCGAGAGCCGCTTGTTTATTTTGCTCAGTCCAGTAAAGATGTTCTCCCCATGCTTCATCTACAAGAAGTGGGATTTTGTATATACTGCAAATGTCGGAGAGCCATTCAATATCTGCTAGTGCGCCAGTATAAGTCGGGCTGGTGATAAACATGCCAGCTATTCTCACCTTGCAGCTTGTTACGTTTTGGTTTTTTGCAAAGAGGTCTTTGAGCATTTCGGATAATTGTGCGGTATCCGGCGCACCCCATAAGCCCCATTCTGATTCCCATTTCGGTTCAAACCAGATGGGCTCAAGTCCGCTTAGGACAAGACCATGAATAACCGAGCGATGGCAATTGCGGGGGACAAGCAAATGAGTGCCGCGGCCAACCAGCATTAAAGTTGTGGCGATTATTCCTGCTGTAGCACCGCTGACTGAGAGAAGAGTCGATTGAGCACCCCAGGCTTCTGCTGCCCTTTTCTCTAAACCCTGAATGACACCAGTTGGACAACCTAGCTCATCAAGTCCAGGTAATTCGGTTAAATCGTATTTTAAGGCGGGCAGGGCTGTGAAAGAACCATCAGACTGCCAGGCATAGCCTTTATGTCCTGGGGTGTGGAAAGAAGCTTTCTCTTTGAAAACATGTTCTCTAAGAGCATCGCTCAAAGACAAAAATGAAGTTTTTATTGAAGATGGCAACTTTTGTTAAAAGGCCTCGTCTTGGTGATTTATAAAGTAGTTTAACTTCGCATGCGCATCAATAAGAGTGGGCATAGTATAGCACGCTAATAGCCAGTCAAACTGAGCTTTTGCATAGCAATCGGCTTGCTTGCCAATATATTAATGCTATAAAAACGACGAGCAGAGCAACATATATAAGCGATCCAATAATGCTAAAGAGATTGACTTACTATATAGTAAATGCCTAGTTGGTTCCTCATAAGGCTAATTTATGACTGAAAAATCCAAAGCGGATTTAGTGATACGCAGGGCTGTTGCCCAAGATATTTGGCCTGCGGCAAAAGTCCACGAGTTGGCATTTCCCCGCCAAACGTTTTCTCATGATTGGCTCGATTGTGTGTTTAGATCCTTTCCCAAAAGCCAATTGTTTGTTGCAGAGCGAGCTGGTGAAATCGTGGGGCTAATTTTTTGGACCGAAAAAAGTGGTTTTCGCAAAGAGGCTGTAGTGGAATTGGAACAAATTGCTGTGCATCCAAACAAGCAGAGCATAGGAATAGGCACTCAGCTCATTATGCAATCATTGCCTTTGGTGGCCGAGAAAATTGCTGAACGAGGAGCCAAGTTAGGGCATGTTCTGATAAACACAAGAGTAGATAATTATTCACAAGAACTGTATAGAAAAACTCTAGGGGCTCGTCCGGCTGCAGTTGTATCGGGACTATTTACAGCAGATGAAGTATTTATGGTGGCCCATAATATAGATCTTGCTAAATTGCAAACAAAAAATATGCAAAAGTCAAAATAATGTGAGTTTGATTAAACAAAACGTCTTTGCATGGTGACTTTTGCGTCTGGAAAGAGCAAAAAAATGAAGAAAAGAAAACGCCCGACGGGACGCACACGGCGCCATTCGTCGGGCTCTCTCTTACGCCTCGGGACCTTCAATAAACGGTATAAGTACATGGTCCGTTCGACGGCGGAGCTGGGCACAACGGCTTTGAGGTTGAGGCGCATGGGTTGCTCCGTGGTTGAAGGAAGGGTCAAAAGAATAGATCGGTCATCTTAGGCTTGTTGATAGCCTTGTTCTCTGATCGGGATTGATCTGCAGCCGCAGGAGCCACTTTTTCACCTTTTGGTTTGGGATGGAGCGCAGTCCCTCGACTTTGAAGCCGAACCTTGCCATGTAACGGACAGACCTCGAATCAACAGACAAGGTATAGACTACGGCAGGCAGTCCGGTAAGAGTGGCATATTGTTGTGTGACATCGATTCGATGTTGAATCATCAATGAATCGATGCCGCGCCCTTGGTGATCGGGGTGGACAAGGTCTCCGGCAAAAAAACCGCAGAAATAAGGGTCTCTCTCGGAGAACTTTCCCCTTGTGGCTATTTGGAGATATTCTGGGACGATGCCGCAGATGCCCACAAGCTTTTTGGTGGCGGTGCGTTCCCACGCCAGATAAATCTGGTGTAGCTCTCTATATACAATAGCTGGTCGGCGATCGATGCCGTTTTCTTTCAGCCACTTTGCATAAGTGGCCGGGTTTTTGCAAGCTCTTTCCAGGTCGAACGCATTTAAATATTTGGTAAGCACAGAGGGCCTGAGAGTAGTGCTTGCAGTAACTGTTGTAAAATCCAAATCGGCGATAGTTAATTGTGTTTGATGCATGCTGATTCCCCTCTATAAAAGGACCTGTGACTAAAATTCAGCAGAAAATACGATGGCACTGACAAACGCGGGCGGGGTTGCCACCACCCGCGCTGTCAGAGATGCTTTGCGGTAAGGACGCTGATCGGAGCCGAGGGCGTCCCATGGTTTCAATGGTCTTCGGCAGGGCGGTAGACCTGGGTGTACAAGTCCGTATTGCCGTAGTTTTTTGTTTGCACACGACCGCCGGGGAACTTGATGAATCCCAGATTTTTCAGGAGGGTTGAATTGATCGATGTCCTGTCGACGGACAAAGCGAGGCAACGCGGCTCGCCGGCGTCGCTCGCCCATTCTTTGGCCCTGCTGTTTAGATCTGCGAACATAAGCTCAGGCAGACCCCTTCCGGGGATGACGGTGGCGAGGAGGAGGAAATCGCCCACGAAACCATCGATTCTGGGCTCAGGGACTTGTAGTCCATCGATGCCCACGCAGTATCCCCCAACGAGGATGCCTCTATGGTAGAACAGCCGGCAGCCGTAAAAGGGATGCTTGCTCATTTTGTCCCGGGCACGGTAATGGTCTAGCACCATGCGCAGACTGATCACTGCGCCTAGGGGTGGTGATTCATTGCCGTGCAGGAGATTGAACGAATTTTCGGCGAGGGTGAACAGATCCGAGTCGTTGGTTCTCGAGTCGTAGAGTCCCACGCTCAGTTGATCGAGCGTGAAATAATCCGGGAAGCCGATCATCTGAGCAACGAGAGTATCGGGATTCATGGCAGGCGACTCCAGTGGGAGGTTAGACAGTCGTCTCATCCGGCAACAACAACCGGATCTCGACCAGAGACAGCGTTAACGTATTGATAATGCGCAGACGTGCTTCTGGTAGAGATATTCTTGTGATGAAGAGAATGAGGGACAATGGTTATTGAATAGGACTATAGGCAAACGCAGGCAGTGTTGCCACCACCCGCGCCGCCAGCTTGTTGATGACGGATATGCCGCTGGGCCATAAACCCCATGGCGTTAGGACTCATCTCTTGGTCTCGTACCTCCGGGTGTAGAGGGTGGTATTGGTGCCGTAAGCACGGGTGCGCACGCCGGTGGCCGCGGTCTTGAAGTTGTGCTTTTCCAGGACCTGCCGTCCGAATGCGCCCTTGGAGACGTAGAACCCCAGGGTAACCGCGCTGCGCACGGCGACGGACCACGCCATAGCCTGGGTTTCGGCGTCCTTTAACATGAGCTCGACCAGGGTGCCTGGATTTTCAAGGCAGGTCGGGACGAGCAGGTTGTCGAGGTACGCAGTTGGCGGGACTTTGAGCGAAACGTTCTGAGCGTCCAGGACAATCCCGTAAGTAGCGACGAGCACCGACTGGCTAGCGCTTGTGTAGAAGGCGAGTCGAGTGCCGAGCCGCGCGCCTTCTGGGAGAATATAGCGCTTTTTTCGCTTGCGAGTGAGGAGCCGCTCGGCGCGGAAGATCTGGGCCGCAGCGGTTTTTGAGTCGAACGGGCCCGAATGGGCTGGCGTGCAGCAGAGACGGGACAGTTTCCACATCTGGTCTCCGAACTTGGGGTCATACTTCTCGAATTTGATCTGTTTTGGGTCGAAGTCGTTTGGGAGCAAGGGGGTTTCAGGCATCAGTGGCTCCTTGGGATATGGTCCGGATGTAACGAATTGAACGCGAACGCTTATCCAGCAGGCACGCTGCAGACTGTCGGACACAAAGAACGGACGATTTTGCCGCGGGCTGGCGCGGGGAGCGGTGTGCTCGCCCGCACCGCCGGACGAAGGAGTTAGCTGTATTGGTAGCGTAAGCAAACGCGAGGACGCTCGCGCTAACCCGAACCGATCACATTGTGGTGACGCGCAGATTCAATCTAGCGCATCAGGATTGCGCCTCTAGAGCGCAATCCCGTAGGGCTTGGAGAGGACCGTGACGTTGCTGAAGCGCACGCTCTGCGCCCTTTTGGCGGTAAGGACGAACTTGTGATCGCCCATGAGACTTGTTGCGGTGGTCTCTTTGCCCTGCCCCAGCAGGAGTGCCAGTCGGCGCGGTTTTTTCGCTGCCGCTGCGAACGTGTCGGCCTGTCCTTCCGCCCGACCAAGCAACAACTGGAACAGTCCACTTCTGGCGCCCGTACCCTTGCGCACGAACAAGTCGCCGATGGCGGCGTGGAGCTTGGTCTCGCCGATCTGCGAAGGGTTGGGCAGGGTGATGCAGTAACAGCCGATGTAAAGACGCCCCTGACCAGGAGTGTCGTAACTGGCCAGCCAGGCGCCGAAGAAGGGATTGCCGCTAGTGGCGTCCCTGGCAGCGGTGTGAGCGTTCGTCACGCGCTCGGAGAGATCCTTTGCACTGGGTGCGGTGCCGTCGAGAATGTGTACGCAGTCGCCGGCCAATTCCAGCAAGTCCTGCCGATGGATTCTCGGGTTGAGAAGTTCGAAGCGCAGATCTTTTGCTTGGAACTTCTCGGGGAATCGGGTTGGCGGGGCGCTGGCTGCGCCCGCAGACGAATTGTACATGGGTGTGAACTCCATCAAAGGACACGCGTCAACTCATCCGGCAACAACCTAGCCTCACCAGAGACGGTGCAATTTTTCGATGCTGCGCACGCGCGGTTCTGGTAAAGGCTACTCCTGTTACGTAAGAGAAATGAGTGACAATATAAAGCTAAGGGAACTCAACAATTGCCAGCAAATCTTGGCAAGGCAAATACATATCAATCTAAATGAGCCAGAGATATGCTTGTCTCGATGGCTGTAAAGGTAAAGAATAAAAAGGATATTACATTTCCAATAAAAGTTAATGACAAGTAATCAAAATGCTGTCATTAAAAATGCTTGCACAAACTTAGCGAAGCTCCGCTAACAAGTTACCAAGTGAAAGCGGCTTGCAAAGCGGAACTTGGTTCTTGAGATCCGGCGAACACTCAACTATGAATGTCGTCTTCTTTGAATTTTTGAGGCATTCTTTTTTAGATAAATACACTCCTTTGTTTTATAAATAGTCCAGCAATTCATCTACTGAAGCAACGGAAAAGTTTTGGCCAAAATCGAAATTTTTTTCTTCGGGGTCTACCAAAACAGAAATTAAGCCGGCTTTATGGGCCTGTTCAATATCCTGATGTTTTGCCCCTACATAAAGTATTTCGTTGGCACGAAGACCTAAGAACTTTTCCAAATCTATAAAAGCTGAAGGGAGAGGCTCAATAGCTGTTGTTTTAATTCCCTTTTCTTTTAAAAATGATTGCAATGACAAAAAATAGTCCGGGCGCACTTTGGTATAGGGACTCAAGACATTAAGGTCAAAGCCAACAGCTTTTATATTTGCCATTATTGCTAAACAATTACGTGCCGCCATCGCAAACATTCCTATACAGAGGAGGCAATTAAAGCATCAAATCTTAGTATTTGCAGAGTGCGAACGATTCGCACGTAGCATTCAAATAAGACAACTGTTCAAATAATACAAAGTGCGCGAAATCCAACTAGGGTATGGGATCTGGCGATTAGCACTAAGATCAGATTGTCTAAAGGTGTATTTAATGGGGCACAAAGGATTCAACAATGGCTTCGCATTGGCGCTTTGTTGGGAATTTTTAAGGCAAAGGCGAGAACTAATTATTCGTGAAAGACGCAGGTACTCTGTATTCTTAAAGGCGTGAGACAAATTGGTGCTGAGCAATGACCGTATTAAGTTTGTGGTTTGCCAAATCAGAAACAGAATCTTATGAACTGGAAAAGACACTGTTTACTGGTAATCCAATTGTTGCTGAAATTATTGCGGTACGGGGAAAAACAGCCGGTGCGTATAAAGGGGCGGGTACATTTCAGTGGACGCCTGGTGTTAAGGCTCTGGCAGTAGTATTTCTTGTAGCTTTAGTCCGAAAGCTTAAAGGCACCAAAACATTGCTGCCATTGATTGAGGGTGAAAGAGGTAGTTTGGCGTCGTCCCTTGACTATGCTCTAAACAAGCAACCCGAATGGCTTTTCGATATGTTTGGTGCTGATGAAAAAAGCAATTCTTATTTGCGACAATTATTGTTGCGCAGTAATTCGGGTAGAAGGAGAAGTGGACCAGTCAGTATTTCACTTAATGAGCAGGTTTTGCCGCCGGAATCAATCAAGGTGTATGTAGGTGATGTCTTGATCCAAGATGCTTATACATTGCAGCGAATGTTCTTAGCAATTATGAGTTCAGACAATGGGCAAGAATCTGAACAACCAGAGGAGAAAGATAACTCTCTTTATCGCGGTGGCGAGGTAGGTAAATCGGCAAGTGGTGTTTACAGTCATACGTTCGGGTCTACTGAGGAGGTGGGTTTTCCGAGTATTATGCGCGTTAGTGAGGGAGACATAAACGACATTTATGAATATGAAAGAGAGCACTTAGCCAACAGCCATGCAAACAAAGAACGTCTAGGAGAATGGCTCAGGCACGATCCCAATAATTATATGTGCATAAAGGAGCTGGGGCAGTCATTCTTGGCCTACTATTTGATTATGTTTCTTAAGCCACAAGCAATGCAGAATTATTTGGCCGGCGATTTACTAGAAGTAGACATTGCTTCTCAACATTTATTAGTACCCTCTCCTGAGATTTATGCGCAGCAAGACAATCTGCACATATGCGTTTTTGCTTCGCGGACGCACGCCACTGTGTTTACTATCGACTTGCTGTGGCATTTAATAGGACGCCTTTTGGATCTGGCTATCAATGGCCGTCTTCATACAATATATACCGAGATCGCTACCGCTGAAGGGAAAGTACTAGTAAGAAGATTTGGCTTTCAACTAATCCGGCAAACAAGTTCGGGTGGTCTTTTATACAAATTGCAACCGAGTCTGGCTATGGTAAGAGAATGGGAATGGCGCTATCAGCACCGTACGTTTTGTAAAATGCCGATAAGCAAATTGCAAATGGCATCATTGTGATACGCGGTTAAAGTAGTTCAATGCTTACACTTCTCTTAAAAACTCAGGCTGAGAAGATAAAAGCAAAGGCTAAAAGCAAGCTGGCCCCATCTTTAAGCAAATGGCACCATTGTTGTCAAGTATATATCTTTGTGGTAAATTGCAAAGCTCTTGTAAGCCTAATGTAAGCTAAGACCGCTATATTCAATACGCAGCACCTACACAATATCAATGTGCCAGCCTAACCTGGCGTCACAACGCCGTCATGGAAAAGCGCTAAGGGCAATAAAGGAGTAGCAATGTCTACAACACTAAAAGAAGAGATTAGAGCAAACAGAAAAGAGTTTATTGATAAAACGGCTGCGCTAAAATTGCCTGCCGACATTAAAGTGGGAGCTTTGCTTATACACGGGTTAACCGGTATGCCCAATGAGATGAAACCAATTGAGCGGGTTCTGCAAGAACTGGGCTGTACAGTTAGCGTACCAATGCTTGCTGGACACGGTGCAGGACAAAAAGAATTGTTGGCGACTGGCTGGAGAGATTGGCTTGCCACTGCCAGAACGGCACTTAATGAGCTAAGTGAAACTTGTGATGCTGTAGTAGTGGGTGGTCTGTCGATGGGCGGATTGCTGCCGATATTACTCGCTCTAGAAAATCCAAAAGTCAAAGGTATTGTGGCGCTTTCACCTACAATAAAATATGACAGCAAAAACTCTTCTAATCCTTTTCAGGTGCTTTTGCCGCTGCTCGACTTATTTCCTGTTTTAGGAAAATATTTTTATTGGACTGAAGAGCCACCATTTGGACTGAAGGACGAGCGCTTGCAGCGTCAAATCATGAAACAGCTGGAAGCATTAAAAACTTCGTATAAGAAAGTTGGTTCTGAAGATCATTCTGGGCATGATTTTAATCCGGAGCAATTCCGTACATATGCAGGATCCTTGAGAGAGATACAAAGGCTGGTTAGTGTTATTGAGAAGCAAGCTCCCAAATGCAAATGCCCAACGCTAATAATTCAAAGCGTTGAAGATACTATAACTACCAAATGGAATGCAGAAACGCTATATAGCTGGTTAGGCTCAGAAGATAAAGAAATCAAATTTCTGGAAGGCTGCGATCACGTGCTAACAATGGACTTGAAGAAAGAAGAAGTAGCGTACTATTATGCAGAATTTGTCTGCAAAATAGCTGCGAAAAATGTGGTACCAGAACCCGTTCATGTCTATGCTTAAATTAGTCCGGCAAAGGATCTGAAGAGATTGACTGCAGAGCTACAATGGATTGAATGGTGAGCTGAGCACGCAGTCACTTTACGGGTTGCCGGCTGTCTTATGTGCGGTGAACTAGGCGATTACTAGCGGTCTGTTTGACATGGTGAAATCAGGGAAAACATTGGCCAGTGATTTTTTAGACACAGCTAAGTGATTGTTCAGTATATAACAAATAATGTCACGAAAGTCGGTGGTAGCGGGCACATCTCTGCCTTCATATAAATTATTTGGGCTTAGGTCGGACCAGCGACCATAAACTTTGCCACCAGGGATAGTGCCACCCATTAACCAGATTACGTTGCCATGCCCGTGGTCTGTTCCATTATTGCCATTTTCTTTTACTGTACGACCAAATTCAGACATAACTACTATTGTTGTTTTGCTATATAGAGGCCCAAGAGCATAGGCTAATTCGTACAATCCTGTAGCTAACGGCTTTAGCTTATTAGCTAATTGTCCATTGCCATTGCCTTGATTGACATGAGTGTCCCAGCCGCCAAAATCAGTAAAGGCAATTTGTATTGACGGGTCATGATTCATAAGTTTGCCTAATTGATTGCCAAAATTACCATAGTTTCTAGGTGAAGGTGCACCGCGACTGGCGGCTTTTTGTTCACTAACTAAAGCGGATACAGATTGATTTGGGCTATTGGCATTCGGGACATCGGTCGGTGTTGATGGAGCATTTTCGACTTCAGACATGGCATTTTCAATTGTTTTATGAGCAGACATACCTTCGGCAAAAGCTTGCCCTAAATCTGTGCCTTCATCACGATAAAGTTGAGAAAAATAATCTGCAATTATTGGTCTGTCGAGAACCAATTTGTTCTCTGCTAAATTGCGAGAAGCACTGCCTACTTTACCGGTTCCAGCAAAGATGCGCGGCAAGACGGCTCCTAAATTTAGCGCTTGTACGGGGGAGTCATTAGAAGGCATTTCCTGTACCAGCCTATTTAACCAACCGGAAGAGACCATCTTTACTCCGGGCATGCCACTTTCCATATAGTCTTGAGCATCAAAGTGCGAACGAGTAGGATCTGGTGAGCCGCTTGCATGCACAAAAGCTAAGCCTTTTGATCGCCAGAGCGGTAAAAGTGGTTCTAGGGCAGGGTGCATACCGAAGTGACCATCTAAGTCTAAAACGCCATTATTATTACCCGGCTTGGCAACGGCGATACTGGGTCTAAGCGAATAATATAGACTGTCGGCATATGGAGGAACAACACTTAGCCCATCAACGGCTCCGCGCAACAGAATAACAATAAGTTTGTTATTGCTCGAGTCAGAATTGCCGTTGCTATAGGCCCAACTATTTGTGCTAGGCAAAAGCCCTGCCAGCGAGACCAAATAGGCTGACCTTAAAAACTGACGACGATTTAAATAATACATAAAATATCTCCAAGCTGAGCAGCTGCTAATAGAGCATAAATTCCGGGCTTCCGAGAAGCAGCGCCAATTTTATTTTATCGGGAGCCTTAGTAATTACCCTTACGGTATTAGGAGAAAGTGTTGCACCAAATACGGTGCCAACCACAGTATAATCAGGCGGTTCGGGACAAACATTTCGCATGCGGCCAGAAGCAATGCCCGCAGCAAAACCGATGCGCTTAAGTAATGTGTCTGAATTTAACCAAGCTTCTTTCGTGTTTTTATAACCATCTGGTGTCACGCACCCATATATGGGCATACCTTGCTGACGAAGGAAACCCATAATAGCGTCATAACTACTTGGCTGAGCATTTGTTGCACGCATAACAGAAACAGCGTAACGAAATGGATTTTTATATTTGGCAAAGCGGTAACGCGGATCCCAGAATTCATTGCTTGTAAAAAGCTCGGTCAAAACAGCTTTGATATCGCCACTGCTATGTTGAAAGCGTGCAGTCAATTTATCTACTAAGCTAGCTGGTGGTTTGTCGGCAACAAAATATTGCGCTAACTCATAGGCAATATGGTGAGCGGTAGCAGGGCGACTGGCCAATAAGTCCAGAGCTTTTTCTACTTCGTCCTCGCCAGAGCCTTTAATAGGATGGCCAAGTAATATTTTATCCGAAAAGTCATGACGTTTCTCATCGAAATAGTCACCCATAACGGGGTCAATATTGGCCACTTGTGCGCGCCTGCCTCTAGGCGGTAGCCCGAGTCCAGTCAGTATTTTTGCCAGTTGAATAACGTCTTGTTGATCATAACCACCATCGACACCCAATGTATGCAATTCCATAAGCTCACGTGCATAATTTTCATTCAAGCCACTAAAGCGACCGCGTGGTGCATTGCCATTTTGTCCATCAGCAAGAGGTCCTCCGTGTGGTGGAGTTGAATTTTGCCAATTGTCCAGATAAAAGAGCATTGCTGAGTGATGACAGGTAGCACCCAGTAGATCTCTAAATTTTCCTAAAGCATAGGGACGGATAGCTGTGTCCTCATAAAGACCCACCCACATGCGATCTAGTCCCTTATCGCCATAAATATTGAAGTGATTAAACCAAAAATCTGTCATTACTTCTTGTAATTGCTTAGGACTATACTGGGCACGCATAATGTGTAATTGAGCGAATTTTTTGTTCAGTTGATTTTCTTCTTTACGCACCATTTTTTGTGCTTCTTTTTTGTCATCTGGAGTGATAGTGGCTGAAGCTCCAACGGCTGCTTTGACTGCAGGCGGTCCATAAGCGATAAACAAATCTTCCGGTGTAGCGGTGAGATCTGTGTCGCTAGAAACAAAAGAGCTAATGATCTGAGCTTCAGGTATTGTCTTTGGATTCAATTGCTGATTAATATAATTTCCAATACCCATGGCTTTTAGTGCTTGCAAGTCACCTGGCCGAGGACCAAAACTCATTCTGTTTAGTAAATAACAAACATCGCCATCGGTAACTTGGCGGAAAGATGCTGATCCAGTCAGTGTTTTATTTTGTTTGCTGAAAGATGGTTTGTTTGGAGAAGATTTGGCGATACCCGGATTTTGTATGATAATTAACAAATTTGAGACCAGTAAGAATATTGCGACACGGTATAGTGAGCATTTCTTCTTTATTATTTTGTTTCTTTTAGAGTTTAATTTACTAGGATTCTGCATATTTCATCACTGATCCATGAATTTGGTAACTTAAATGATTACTGATTCTTTATCGGACTTTTTCTATCATTAGGCAAACTTGTGCAGATTGTGTGCATTCATAATTACAGTCTAGCTCAGTTTGTGAGCTGCGATAACACATACAAATTAAGAAAAGCCCTCAAACTATATTGCTGTTGGCATTAACGTTTTTAAATTAACAAAGGCAGACTGACTGCACGGTTTCGAAGAGGTTTCCGGGTTACACTTATAAAACTTCTAAAAGTGGCTGCTGACGAGAATTTATGCAAAAGACAATAGAGGGACTAACAAGTTTTGAGCAACCACTACCAGATGCTCCTCAAAACTCAAACTTCGGCAAAAATATATCTTCAATACGGTTTACTGTTGAGCTGCTGATAACTGTTTCTTTAGCGGCACTGGCTTACATAGCGTTGTCGGCTTATTGGATTAAATTCAGTAGGGCTGAGGTATTTTTTGCTGAGTGTGCTAGAGAAATGCTTGCCACAAATAATTTCATTACTCCGCTTTATCATGCTCAACCATTTTTTGATAAGCCAATTTTTGTTTATTGGCTGATTATTGCTATGTTTAAAGCTTTAGGAATAAGCCATTTGTCGGCTCGAATTCCTGTTATTTTCGCTTCACTGATCACTATTGTTTCTACTGCTTTAGCAGGTTCTTATTTGTTTGGCAGAAGAGCAGGGCTATTATCGGCTTGTATGCTCTCTACAAGTTTCATGTATTTGTCTTTTAGTTGCTTGTGTATGTCAGACATGTTTTTAGTCATGTTTGATACGCTGTCGCTTATTGCTATCTACGCAGGAATTATTTCTGAAAAGAACAGAGCATTGTGTTGGTGGCTTGCGGCTTTAAGCATGGGTTTTGCTTTTCTAACTAAAGGACCAGTCGGGATAATATTGCCTGCCCTAGCGACTTTAATATATTTGGGGCTAACAAAAAGACTAGCTTTTATTAAGGTAAAGCATATTGTTTGGGGATTAATTACTATTGCTGTGGTAGCTTCGCCTTGGTTTTATGTGGCTTATTTAGCTAACGGACCACAATCTATGGTTCATTTTTTTATACAGGAAAACTTGCAACGTTTTGCTGGTTCTACTTACGATGCACATAGGCCTTTTTGGTATACGATAATTTCCTTCTTTCTTGGCTTTGCTCCTTGGTCAATTTTAATTCCACCGGCTTTATTTTGGTTTTACAAAGATCTTAGTGGATCAAGGAAAAGGGCTTTACCTGCTGAATTTTCGGCAGAATTGTTTTTGTGGATTTGGGTTTTTGTATCAGTAGGATTCTTTTGTTTTTCGCGCGGAAAATGTGATTATTACACAATGCCTGCCTATACAGCAGCAGCTATTTTAATGGCTCGTTATGTAAGTGGGTTTCAAGCTAAATATCTATACGCCATTAGGGCTGTGGCGGTGACAGTGCTTGTTTCGACTATTCTTTTTGCGGCACTTATTTTGCCGCAAATCAACAAACTACTGCCAGTAGGTAAGTATGTGACTATGATTAAGGGCGCACCTAGTAATTTAAGAGTGGGTGTGGATGAAATAGCAGCTTCATGGATAGACGAAATATTATTTCAATCAGGTAAGGATCCTGAGCGGCTTAGCGATGCGAAAAAAATACATGAGTTTATGAGTAAAGATGGACCAGCTCTGGTAATTATGCCGGAGAATAAGTACTATCTTTTGTCAATTGCACAAAAAAATAAATATCGAGTAGTCTCTTCTGATAGAGTAACTACACATCCCCTCACCCCAGGCTATTTATTTGAGCGGGCAGGCAATATTGCCGATGCCACACCGTTGGTAGTGGCGACTAATTTTCGCATAGGCAAATAACAGTGGGTATACTATGAGGCTCAAACAGATACTCTCTAAATATCCCTGGTTGGATGAGCTGCGCACAGAATTTTTATCATCTTTTTGTGCAGCAGGCTGTAATTTTTTTGATAAAAGTTTTTCGGCGATTAAGTTTATTTCGCCAGCCGCGCGAGAATATTTGAACTCCGGCAAACCAATGATTGTCGCTCTCTATCATGGGCATTTGATTGGTATGTTGCATATAATGGAAGACAGAAGCAAGCTAACTGGTCTAATTAGTCGCAGTCGTGACGGTGAATTTTTGGCTAGAATGGCGCGAAAAATCGGATTTCGTATGGCGCGGGGCTCACCTGCTCATAAGGCTGTCGAAGGGGCTAAGCAATTAATCGATGCGGCACGCTCTGGACAAAGCCTGGTTATAGCGGTAGACGGTCCACGAGGACCTATCTATGAACCAAAGGAAGGCGTGATCAGAATGGCTGAAATAACCGGCTTACCTTTATTGCCTTTTGTTTGTAAGGGAAAGAAAAATCATTTTTTCTGGGGTTGGGATAAAATGATGGGCTGCTATTTCGGCTCAACTATTGTTTACATGATTGGCGATCCAATATTTGTGCCTACAAAATTGGCCGATGATCAAAGAGAAGAATATCGCATAAAATTAGCTGACTCTATGCAATGGCTGCGCAAAAGCTCAGATAAATATTGGTTGCTACAAACCAAAAACTAGGCTAAACTAGAATTATTCGCAGAGGGCATCGTTATGGATAAACCAAAGAAAAAACCACCTGCAACTGATAAGGCAGATATCCTCAAACGAATTACTGTTGAGCCAGGCAAATGCGGTGGTCGCCCTTGCTTGCGTGGGACTCGCATGCGCGTAATGGATGTCCTGCAACTATTAAGTTCGGGTGCTGATTATGCCGAAATTCTCCGAGACTATCCGTCGCTCGAACAAGAAGATATCCTGGCATGTCTTGAATATGCTGCTCGACAAACCGATCATATAGTGCTTCAATCCGCATGATCTATCTCATCGATAATCAACTGCCAGTCGGGCTGGTTGAACATCTGCAAACGCATGGTTTGGATGTAATGCATGTCTCCAGTTGCAAACTTGAACGGGCAAGCGATCAAGAGATTTGGAATTATGCCAAAGCCAACAATTGTGTGATTGTGAGCAAAGACGAAGACTTTTTTCATCTATCCGGAAATGACCAGAACGGCCCGCCTTTTGTATGGGTACGGCTTGGTAATTGCCGTAATCCTGTTCTTTTTGCTGCCTTTGACGATATTCTTTCCCATCTACTGGAAACAATTAATACAGGGACTAAAGTTGTGGAGATTTGGTGACGACACTGCACACTTTAAATCAAGAATGATTGCGCGAGCCATTGTTTTTTAGATAAGCGGTATAAGACGTGTTCTGCTAGTCTAGTGTTTTTTTCGATTAAAGGATGATTAAAGTCTTCCTTCGGGTCTCTTGTCATACCTAATTTTCTCATCACACGAATTGAGTTTGAGTTAGCTTTAGCAGTGAATGAGACCAGTTCAGGCAGTTTTAGTCTTTTAAAAGCATCTTTAAGAATTTCTCGTGCAGCCTCTGGCGCATAACCTTGACCCCAGTACGCAGGGGCGATGCGCCAGCCAATTTCAATGCAGGGAGTAAAGTGAGCTGAAAAAGTGGGTACACTGAGTCCCGTAAAGCCAATGAATTCGTTTGTCTCAGTTATTTCAGCCGCCCAGAGCCCAAAGCCTTTTTCAGTAAATCCTTCTTCAATTTTGTCGATCATTTTTTTAGTTTGCTCAGGAGTAATAAGCGAAGGAAAATATTGCATTACTTCAGCATCCATATTCATCGCCGTAAAGGGCTCTAAATCGCTCTCTTTCCAACGACGTAATGTAAGTCGTTCTGTGTTCAAAAAATCAGGTAAGTTATGCATGGAATATAAGCTAGTTAAAAACAAAAGTTAGCCCCGCAATGACTTTAGACTTGTATGCCGAAGTCAGCAAGCTTATTTTTCAGATCCTGAATGCCTTTAAATTGGATACCATTCATACCAACTGATTCTGCTGCTTCAATATTTTCGAGCATATCATCGACAAACAAACAATGTTGGGCAGGTATTCTACTGCGATTTAGAACTTCATGATAAATCTCGAGGGCTGGTTTAATATGTCCTACTTTATAGGAAAGGATTAATTCATCAAAATGCTGGGAGACATTGAAATTGCCTTGCAAATGGACAAAAGATACTTCGTTGATATTAGACAACAGATACATAGGAAGCTGGTTTTTGCGCAATGTTTGCAATAACTGCGTCATTTCTTTGTCTTCGTCTAATGTTGATGTCCAAAGAGCAGAAAATTCGGCATGAGTCATGGAAGAGTTCAGCTCCTTGTTTAAGTGATTAATAACGTCTTGAGTCGTTATATGTCCACGCTCATAGGGAAAATAAACAGCAGCAAAAGCGGTTTTAACAGATTCCGGAGCACGTTTAGTAACATTGACGAAAGCGTCGTAAGTGCGTCCCCAATCAAAATGTACAAATACTTTGCCCATATCAAAAATAAGCAACTTTATTTCAGCAGGCTGCTTCAGGTTTTTTTGATCAATGACAGTGCTGGGATCGGCGGCGGTACTGCTTTTATTGGAACTTATGTTATTCATGGTAGTAATTATGGTCTCAGACAATGGTAAAAAAGTAAAGAAAGGGTGCAAAATTTGCGACCTTTCTTTATGTTGGATTATCCTGCTGCAGCTAGATATTTTGGCAAGGTGTTTTGTCCAAATCCTCGAATGGTATCTAATATGATACCATGAGTCGCAAAGCATTCTTCGATGGCTGGACGGTACTTGCCTGCGCAAATTTCCTTATCGGCGGTGATTAATGCCTCCAGTAGGTCGTGAAAATCGACTTTATCACTGGGCAGGAGAGTGAGAGCCAATAAGATTAGCTTGACGAAAAGCTTGATTTGCTCTTCAAGAATTACACCTTCTGTTGCCATAATTACCAGGAGATCTGCCAAAGCTGCGCCCACTATCAGACCATCTGTATGAGGCTCACCCACTAGATCATACGGCCATCTCCTCCTGCTCTTTAAGCATCTTATGCCGAAAGGAGGTTCGGCGTAGCTGCCTATTATGCGCGGATCATTTTGTAGGTTTTGCGCAGTAAAAGGGTGGCCTATTTGCTTGGCATACCATATTCTACTGAGATAATCCATTACCAGTGCGCCCAATACGTCCCCAATCGCTTCATTTATAGCCGGTCCCAATTTGCCTATAAGATCACCACCTGGAACTTGCAGACATACTGCGGCGTGACCAAATTCATGATTGGCTACGCTTAAATCGAAAGCAATATTTTTAACCAAACCGCCATGTTTTACACCAGAACCTACGCCTATATGTATTTCATAACGATCGGGACTAAAGTAGGCGTTATCCGGCTTGAGTGGGTCATTAACTATTACGAATAACGGTTGTTCGGGTCGTCTAAGACCCAGGCTTAGATATAGCTCCATTTGTTTCTGCAGACTAAGAAATACTGAGACAGCGGCAAATTCAGCGTCGTCCGGACTGTAACAGTACGTGCCATCGTCTTTAGCCATTACTCTATTGGCATTGAGACC
>Ga0207039_1086_pt1 | contig 24557 bp, 19 predicted proteins | sample Alteio_BWMinCont_74_FD_153264 | JGI IMG/M metagenome (GOLD analysis project Ga0207039, IMG submission 153264) | Enriched cells from forest soil in Barre Woods Harvard Forest LTER site, Petersham, Massachusetts, United States -... | ecosystem: Environmental > Terrestrial > Soil > Temperate forest >... | reverse complement strand
CTATGATTTTGCAATTATTAATAATAATAGATAAATGAGGATAAGTGTATGAGCGCGAGTGGTAATGACATTAAGCAAGATAGTGAGACTGGCGCAGATCAATTTCCAAAAGAATTACAGTCACTATCGTTAAAGTATCTTGATGACCAATATCAATATCAGCGCAATTTAAAATTTTTTGACAATGTTGCTGCATTATATGCAACTTATGCAACTCAGATAGCTCATAATTTATTATGGAATATAAAAATTGATGAAACACTTGAATTAGCAAAACAATATTCTCAATGCTTAGATACAATAGTAGAAGTAAAAGATCCTCATGGCCAACGAGTCAGAGGAAAACCTTTACAAATAGTTGCAGCAGCGGGTGATCGCAATACCAAAAAAGTATATTCGCACAGAGAAGACTTTGGCCTTGTTGAACGATTACGTCCTTGTTTTCCAAATCCCGAAAATTATATCACTCAATTAAAAGAATGGTTTGCGCCAGATGTTAAAAAAGTTGAAACCCAAAAAACCATGGCGCCTTATGTTAACGCTATAAATACATTGTGTCGGGAAATAATAGAAAGCAAAGAAATCAAAGAAAGTAGTTATGATAATCCTGCGTTACAAATGCAAATGGCCGAGAAATTTAAACAAGCTTTAATACCCAACCCTAAGCATGTTGTTACATCGGGATATCTGTTTGATTTTGAAATTTTTGTTGAATTTTGTAATATATGGAATGCAAACATTAATGCATTAGGCAATTTGTCTAGTGTAAAAAGTCAACTATTCGCATCGATTGTTTTTCCTGCTTTGCTGGCTCGAGTACAACGATGCGATATTAGCATTTTCAAAAACGGATTTGCAGGCTGGCAAGGGGAAATTTCTGATAGATTAGATTTTTCAAAAGGTACTCCTGAAGATGTAGAAGGAATGGGTGATATGTGGGTCTATAGTGACTTAGGTGAACGACTCTACTCTAGATCAGGCTCAATAGGGTGGGCTGCGGCTCGTGATATGGGTACAATGAATACCCACGGAGCACGCCCAGCAGAACGTTTCATAAGATTATGTCAAGCAAAGGAAGCTCCGTTAGACCTTTGCATATCACAACAGCCTACTCATTCAAGATGCGATATCATGTAAGACATTAAAATTTTTTTAAAAATTCTATTGCATTTCCACAATAACCTAATACAATGCAAAACATATTCTCGCATTTCCCACTTTTCATCTCCTTTCTAAACACCTTCAAATTTAATTCACTACATTCAATTTTTTAGTATTCGCAACCTTCTGTTCAATTCAATTTTCAGGAAGAAATTATGCAACTCTACAAACATGACATTCGTCAATTTAAAGCATCTATTAATAGTGAAAAGGTAATTTATTTAAATTTTAATTATTTATCTCACCCTATAGAACAATGGTGGTCAGCATTACCACGTACCACCCCACTCCATTTAGCAAAATATCAATTAATTTCTTTGTTTCTGGAACATTGCCGGAAAAAAGATGTTTATTATTTTGATAAATTAGGCACATTAAATATTTCAGCGATTTGCATTACACATATTTTTCACCAAGATTGTGAAAGATTAGCATTTGTAGTTCATGAAGCCTTATCAGAATTATTTGCCTTAAATGATATTAAATATCCCTATGAAGAACATAAAAAATTATATTTAAAACCTAATGGCGTTAATTATAAAGATTGGGGCAATGGCTATGGTGAAATAACACCTCATTCAGATGATTTATATGAAGAGATTGATTCTGATTTTTTATCGTTAACTGTTTGCCGTGATCAAACGAACACCCCCACTGTATTTTATTTTCCAAAAGACATCCTTAAAGGTTTTAATGATGAAGAATTATTACGACTGTTTGACATGAAGGTTCAATTTATTTCTGGAAAAAATGTGAATGGCTTGAAATATCGAGAAAGAAATATTGTTGAATTCAATGCACAACAAGGTTTCAAATTTTATTTAGATTTTAGAATTGATAATGAAACCGGTGAAAGAATGCGCCCACTCAATGAACAAGATAAAAAATTAATTAATAAAATGCGAAAAAACCTTTCATCATGTCCTTACAAAAAATCGATATCTGAAACAGGCACATTTATTATTGTCGCCAATCACAAAGTACTTCATGCCAGATCTCAAATGAACCTAGATCTAGAATTAGCTAAGAAAATCTCATCACAAAAGCATCAAACCAGCACACCAAGACTGCTTTATCGAAGCAAAGGTCAAAATGCAAAAATTTCTGAAAACACTTTAAGAGGATAAAATATGAAAGACATAGTCATTATTTTTGGTTATAACAATACACGATTATATGATGTTGAAAGATTAAGAAATCTTTGCAAAAGGTCACTTAATGCCGAGATTTTATTATGTAAAGAAAAAATTGCAAAACAAGATTCTGATTTAACACCTTATACTTTACAAATAGATTTAGAATTCAAAAATAAAGAAATTATAGAACGACAAATGTTAGAAATTAATCGATATTTAAGTAAAAACTTTTTAAATCCTGTTGCTTGTCTTCCTTTTTCAGATAAAGGCATTCCTCTAGGCAGTCACTTTGCTAAACAAAGAGGATTAGTACATGATGATTGTGATTTATCATTTGCGTGTATCGATAAATATACTTTTCGCCAATTAGAAGCTAAAGCAAAAACTCCAGAATGGTATAAAAAACCATTTTTTAAAAAAATTTATTCCTTTGGAGAAGCAATAAAAATTATTACAGACAAAAACTTTCCATTATTTTTTAAACCAACAACGGAAGGCAATAGTCGGGGTTGTATTGAAATTCAATCTTTAGATGATTTAATAAAAAATAAAGAAATACTAGATAATTATTTCGATCAGGGAGTTATTGTTGAAGAATGCATAAAAGGATTTGATGAATATAGCTTTGATGGTGTGAATGGCTGTTATATTATTACTGATAAAAAAACATCCAATGGATATTATCGTGTAGAGACACAACACATCATACCTGCCCCGCTCAATCCGGGTCATTATAGTCGTTTAATTGAAGCTGGAAAAATTGTTGCAGAAATTTCAGGTTCTTTAAATGGAGCTGTTCACAATGAGTTATTTTTAAATAAAGAAACCGGGGAAGTGTATTGTGTAGAACCTAATAGAAGACCAGGTGGTTTGAAAATATGGGATTGGATCAAGATAGCATTTCCAGGAGTGGATAATTGGCATAGCTGGGTTTCATGGGCGGCTAATAAAAAAAGAAATTATATTTACCCCATTAATAATAAATATTATGTCGGATGTCGAATGTTGAAATCACCTATCGATGGTATGATTTCAACTATTAACCGTGAAGCAAAAAATTTATTAGAAGATAACGAACATATTATTGAAATTGTTTTTTCTAAAAATGAAGGTCATGCGGTTACCAGCACTTTAAAAGATAATAGTGATTTTATTGGCTATTTCGTTTGTAGAGCTAAAACAATTAATGATCTGAATATCTTATTAAGTAAAGTTGAACAAGAAGCTTTGAAGTTGGTTGAAATTAAATAAACTTGTGAATTCTCCCTTCTCCCGGAGCGTTTTTTGCGAGGGGAGAAGGGTCGGGGATGAGGGTTTTGATGATTATCAACACCCTCACCCCTCTCCACAGAAAATCACTCTGGGAGAGGGGAAACGCACAGCGCACCCCAACGGAGCAACAATGAACATAAAAAATTATGACATCTACCTATCAAGAACCACCTCAGCCTTATGTTTATTTTTAATTTTATCCGAAGCCAACGTTTGGTTAAATCCAATAAATAATACACTACTTGTGTTAGGCTATCGATTATTTATTATTTTCACACCCTTATTTTTTATTGTTTTCAAACATCGATTATCATTTATTGCATTCATACTAGCTGAGCTTGGCATCACAGCCTGGATATACAATTATTTATTAACAGGCACACTCTTATTTTCAATTGGAATAGCAATAAGTGGGTACATGTTAAAATATTATTCTTCATTTACAACCAAAGGCGCAGCAGGTAATAAAATTGCTTTAAACATCGGAAGTATTTTTTCTGGCTTAATTGTTGCAATGTTTCATAATATAAAATTCATTTTAATATTTTGTTTAATCATTACAGCAACCTCATTCTTTTCTTTTTTTAAATATTATTGTCGTGAAAACTTATCACAATTAACAACAGAAAAATCTCATTTTAAATTTAACAAAATATTTTCACCCATGGGAATAGCCTGGGCAAGCATCGGCTTTGTGATCGGAGTCAAATTAATTGCTATTGTATCTATCCTTCCACAATTTATAATGCAAAATAATGCAGGTCATTTACCAGCATGGTTCGGTGGCATGCTTATTTTCAATAGTCTGTTTGTTGTATTGTTTCAAATTCCTATTATGAATACAGTCAAAAAATTTAATAAAATACAATCTCTTTTACCTCTTATCTTAGCAATGATTGTCATCAGTTTTTCATATGCATTTGGAGTATCATCGCTGTATGGTGCCTTGGTCTGGACACTATGTTTATCCATAGTTGAGTGTGCTGTCAGTTTCCTGGATAAATTATCCCAAGATGATGGGTTTTTATTAATTAAGGAAATTTCGGTTGGCCTCGGTAGTGCTGCAACAGTCCTTTGTATAAGAACCTTTTCCCCGCAAACTGGCTCTACCATAATCGGTTCGGTGTCATTGCTATTACTGGGTATTAGTATTTTAATATTTCATTGTAATTAATATTCGATTGTAGGGTGGATTAGCGCGTTTTTTGCGCGTAATCCACCAAAAACTGCTGAGTAATATGGTGGATTACGCGCAAAAAACGCGCTAATCCACCCTACCCCGCCACCCAAAGCAAAACTTTTATTAAAATCAGTCAGTTATATATAAAATGATCAATAATTGCAAAAAATAGTATATAATATTATTAAAATAATTTGAGCTGTTACGCAGTGATCAGCTACTTAACGAGGCAAAATACATGTTTAGAAATGATAAAAAAGGAGTACCCCAAAGACAGCGTCAGGACTTCAAAGAGATCCCGGAAGACAATAAATTCACTCTGACTTTAATAGAAGCCACTGAAGCTTTATCTCGTACGGGTAAATGGGATAAAAATTATATGGGTGAAAGACCCAGTGAAAAATGTGACACACCTGATGCTAAAGAGATATTAGAGTTAGCAGTCACTCGCATTCCATCTAAAATTATTCGTGAAAATGAACAATGGAGTGTTTACAATTCTAAGCTTGATTCTTTATTTTCAATTATTAATAAACCACCTTCTAAAGTACGCGTTTTAGATTTATCTCAATACGATTTTGATGCGTTATCATTAAAAATCATTGCTCATTCCATTAAGGAATATCTTAATCCGCAATCTCAGGGTCGCACATTTACTATCAAATTAAATGCCAATCAACCTGAACTTATAAAAGAAATTCTAGATACATTTGCTATACTTGAAAGAAGTCATAATGTAAAAATCGAACTCGTACAAGTTAAACCATCCCCACAAGCACGTCGCGTATAATCTCTGTTTGACCGCAATTTAAAGAAAATTGTGGATTAGGCGCTTTTTGCCGTAATCCACCATCGATGGTGGATTACGGCGCAAAAAACCGCGCCTAATCCACCCTACATTTGTTGAATTTTTTATTTACATATTTACCTGACAAGAATACTATTAAAACACACAGGTATCGATCATTATTTATTCATCACCTCAAATTTTAATTGTTTTAATTCGTTGTGATTAATTTTAATTCAATTTTTTTAGATTTTTTATCTTTCACAAACCAAACAAGAGTATAATAAAGACATAAGACAATAAGAGGAGTGTACAATGAGTAAACTTAATCTTGTTTTTAAATCTGTCTTTTTACTTTCAACATTACTTCTTATCTCATGCAGCACTGGCTTTAACATGCAGGGATACAATCCCTATTTTGCAACTGATTATTCTACGCGTTTACCACAGTCTATTGATACCCACGGTAAAAAAACGGTTTTAGTGGATCCTAATGTGCATGCATGGGGAGCTTATGGAACAGATGGACATTTAATACGTGCCGGTATTGCAACAGCCGGTGGTGCAGTTTGTCCACCTGATGCGAATGGAACGGATTGCCGTACTAGTATTGGAACTTTTCAAATTACATCCATGGGAAATGGAACTTGTCGTTCTTCCATTTATCCCAAACCGATGGGTGGAGGTTTAATGCCCTATTGTATGCATTTCAATAATGGCCAGGCATTACATGGTGCTCCCGATCCTACCCTCGTGGAAGATAATGTCAGTCATGGCTGTGTACGAATGCGTATACAAGATGCTGAATGGATGCGATATAACTTTGCGCAAGTTGGTACAAAAGTAGTTGTGAGGCCGTATAATTAATCAGGTGAGCCATGGCAAACGATGAAAAAAATTCTGACATAAAAGGCGGTATACCACCGCCTCTTCCTTCAGCGGATGATACCAAGGCCAAGCCTGCGCCAAGCCCACCCACTCATTTTACCCCAGAAGAAGATGAATTATGGCAAGCGTTCAGTAAGATTTTTAAAATTGAATTGCAAGAACAATCAATTTATTGGCGTATGGACACAAAATTTTTAAATAAACCTCAATTCATCCATAATCTGCGCCAATTAGCGTTAAAAGCACGCAATCTTAAAAAAATATCTGATGTAGAATATACTCATGCGGTCGACTTTCTTAATACATATATCCTCAGCAGCGGTGCATTCGCTCCAAAATCCCAAATAGATGATAAAGCAAATGATTATTCCTTATTATATGGGTCAAATAAAATTTTAGGGGAATATACTAAAAATAGAAAACAAGCAAAAATAGCACAAGAAGCTAAACAAAGAGAAGAAAAAGCATATTTGCCAGAAGATGATTTTGAAAAACAATTTTTTTCACTTTTAGATAAATTAGATGAATGGGGGCAGGGAGAACAAAAAATTTATATAACAGAATTAAAAAATAAATTATTTACTGAAGCATTTTCTGGTCTTCAAAACAATAATTATTTTTCTCAGTTAAAACTTCATATGGAACAAATGTTTTTTTTACTGAATAACAACCAAATTCCGTTAGAATACAGAAAAACTATTTATAATGAATTTTGTCATCATTTTTATGGTATTTGCTGCCCTGGTCTACCAAGCCATGTCTCATCATATAAAAATAAATTAGATTCGTATGTTAACTTAAGTCTAAAAAATTTATTATCCGAATATAGAACCGCACTTCTCACAGAATATGCGGGACAACTACATAGGAAAATTTATAAAGATTATAAAGACAATAATATTGGCAATCAAATTCATACGGTTAATGATATTTTAGATTTTGCTCAACAGAGAGGTTGTAATCCTACGATCGATTTAAAAGCTGTAGTAGATAACTTTATTGATCATCGTAATATTAATGAAAAGGACAAATGGGTAGCGCTCAGGTTTTTAAATGAACATTATACTCCTGTAAATATATGTGAATTCATACGCAATAAACTAGAAGAACTGATTATTGCAAAAATGGATTTAGAGGGATTGAAAGCTAGTCCTGATCATTGGCTTCCAGTCAATGAAGAGTTTCTCTCCTGGCTTAAAGATAAAATCAAAGCGATTTTTGGTGAAAACATTGAATTAACCAAATTGTTTGAAATAACTGATCCCATTGTTGATGAAAAAGGTGATCCACCAACCCCTTATCTCCGCATTAAACCCAATTTATATTATTTATCTAAGCAAATACTTATCATAGGCGCAGAAGAAAAACAGGATATTTTTGATCCAACAGCATTGCGAAGTGATTTTCACACATATAATAAAGATACATTTTCATTTTTAAAGAATTATTATATTCCTGTCCCATTAAATCCTATTTCAGACAAGATTACTTTTGAACATTGGACAAGTTTATCCGATGAAGAATTATTATATTTATTTAACAAACACATTGAAACTATCAAACAGCATAGTATATTCATAGAAGCTTTATACAAACACTCCATGTTTTCTGGCAAAGTGAAAACGCTTATCAGAATACACGACATTATACATCCCGAAACAAAATTAATTACGTTGCCCTATAAACTCAATTTAATTGCTAATGATTCAAAATTAGAAGACATCAAGCCTGCACCCAATAATATTTATGTTAAAAAAACAGATAAAATGATTGAATACACGGTTATAAATCCATTTGGCAAAAAAGTTATTGCTAAAATTGATGAGAAAGAACCAGATGGATTGCCATTAGTGCAGCTGGAAGAAAAAAATTCGGAACGTTTGTTGCCTTTATTATTAGATTATACTGCTAAAAAAGGCCACACACAAAATAGCATGACATATGATTTAGATCGATTAAAAGAATATAAAATTGATGACTGGAAACAATTGAATGATGACGATAGCGCTACGTTATTAGATGAAATAAGCAAAATCAAAGCGACTCCTTCTCATTTTATCGATGCTATGGCAATGGATGCTGTTCAAAAAGATAAGCCAAAATTATTAAAAAATTTAATGACTAGGGATAAAGAATTAGCTAATCGTTCGTTTGAATATAAAAAAGACACTCGAGCTAGTTTATTATATATTGGCGCCATGAATGGTGCATTTAATACTGTTGATACATTATTAACGGAAACCAAACAACAAAATATGTATCAACCCTATGGAAAAGACTGCAAAACTCCAGTCAACATTGCTGCAGAAAATAATAGACCCAAAACTTTACAAAGCTTTCTGAAGCATGATCCCAAACTATTACGTCACCCAAGCAATGTTCATTTATTAATTGATGCATTAAATAATAAAGCGAATGATGCTGCCGATGCTATTCTTGAACGCCTACAAAAAGATGAAAAATTGAGTGATTATTTAAAGTCGACAAAAGAATTATCAAAAAAGATTGGAGCTGTGGTTCATCCCAAATTAAATTTAAGCGCTTTAGATATTGTTGTTCTTAATCAAGATATAGAAAGAATAAAAAAAATATATCGAACACCAGGTTCAGAAGAATTAGTAGATGGAGCAGTCTATTTAGCCATTGAGAGTAAAGCGAATCCTTCCTTAAGGGCTTTAATTACCTGTGGAATAAAAAACCATGATAAACACATTACAATTGCCATGACTACAAGGCCACGCAATTATGCTGCACTTGATATGTTGTTGGAAGCTCTTCCTGATTTATCAAGTTTTAAAATAGATGATTCATCATTATTGCATACAGCTATTGCTGATAACGATCAAGAATTATTAGATATCTTATTAAAAGATAAACATAGAACTAAAGTTAATTTTGAAGAAAAAAATCGTGGTAATGTTATTCAATATATGAGTGACAATTTCTATAAAATATATAATGCTAAAACTACATTGTCAAAATTAATAACTGCTGGCGTACGCTTTCCTATATCTGCAAATCAGGATATAGACATCAAAAAACAAACAGACAGCAAGAAAGTACCGCTTTTTCAGGAAGTTTTGAACAATAGTCCTAATATTTTTTTACCACTGCTTATTAAACATCCCGATTACAAAACTTATGCGAGCACCAAAGATAACAATAATCATTCATTCTTATGGCATGCTGTCGATATTCCGGATTACGCTGTTTTGGCTGAATTACTAAAACCACCTATTCAGTTCGATTTGGATGAACTTGATGAAAAAGGACAAACTGTATTAAGGAAAGCTGTTCGACGTAATGAATTAGAATCAACGGAAATGTTATTAAAAGCAGGTGCTGAAGCAAAAATTGCTGGAAATGATCCCAAAAAGCCTCTGCTTAACATTGTGTTTGATAAAATTTTTAATGATGATGAAAGTATAGAAAAAAAGGGATTAGAACTTCTAGAATTATTTTTACCTTATAAAAACAGAATCGGCTGGGATGAAAAGATATTTCCTGATAATCAAACGGCTTTACAATTTTATATAGACAAAGTAAATCATATTTCTTATAACCCTGAAAATTATGTTAAAATAAATAGATTAATTCGAAAGCTCTGCACAATTCTAGAAAAATGCATGATTAACGATATTCAAACATTTAATAAATGCATGGAACGCGAAATTCATATTGACAGATTATTTATCACCATTATATTTAACACCGATAATAATGCTTTTATAAAATCCAACTTTAAATCAGTGATAGGCACAGCACTTGAAAAACAACAATTTGACATCATTTTAATTTTAGCTCGTCGTTATCCAGAGCAACTTACCCAACTCCCAGCTGCTACAATGGTATTACTAAAATCACATGAAAAATTGAAATCACTAGAATCCCCTCTTACCAAGCTCGCTTTCATGCCAAAAGCTGTTACTCATTCTGACAAATTATTAGCTCGTCAACTGCAAGAAAATAAACCTTATGATAATTTAGATAAGCTTTTAGCAAAAGCACGCACCCAATTAGTACACGATGGATATCGAACTAAAGTTCCCCATGATGATAAACACTTTCCTGAGTTTCTTTTAAGTGCTTACGAGCTGGGTTGGAACCCCATTTTTGATGAAAAACAATTAAATATGCCTCTCGATAAAATTCAACTTCCTCATTACTTTGAATCGCTTATATTATCTGAATACCTTGAAAAAAATTATACTCCACAATTCATTATTAATTATATCATTACCACTCTAGAGCAAATGATTTTAGAACAATCACGTGGCATACCTCCCTCCGCTTTAAATGATTGGCTAAAACGTTTTATGAAGGAAAACCTGTATGTATTAGTTGATCCCGAAAAAATGTATTCACTAGTACCAAATAAAGATAAAAAAGGTGAAGCAAAGGCCGATGTAAAAAATACAGATTCAACTATAAAGTTAAATCACGTTTACTTGCGCGGCATTCTTATCAATCATTTATGTCAATCAGATATTTTTGATGAAAAACAAATTAATAAATATCGTGTGATTATCAATGGTCGTCAATATTTGAAGAGTGATTATCTGCCGTTAAGTTCAAGTGTAGAGATCCTTAAACGATGGAATGATGTTCCTGAGGAAGATTTGTCAACATTAATGCAATCATTAAAAAAAGAATGGGACAGTGCTAATACTTCATTTTTTATGAAATCATTAGTTGAGTCTTCTAGATTAAATTATGATAGAATTTTTGATACATTATTTCAATACGCCAAAGAACATAAGAATGATAATGATCCAAGATTTGCTGAAGAATTTGACCATGCTGAACAAAGCAGGTTTATGTACTGCGCATTTCTGCATAATAGCTATAAAATCATGGATTTATTTTTTAATAAATATGACAACATAATTAATCCTCCTGATTACTATATCAGACTAATTACAGACAAATTTATATCAGACAAACCACTAACTATCGAAGAAGTAGAAGGCTTTGGAAGATTCTTGCCTTTAGAAAAACTAGATAATGTTATTGAAGTACTGAAGCACAAAAAAATACCCAAGGAAAAACTTGATTCATTTATTTCTTGTTTGAATAAACTAAAAGAATACCGTCAATTTGAGGAACAAAAACCAATTTTCGCTCCTAATGAATCAAAAATTCAAATTGATGTTTATACTTTAGATAGAAGACATTGCGCAAAGACCATCCCTTTTTACCATACTTTATTTTGGAATCGACCTAGAGATGAAAAACAACAGCCATTACAATTAGCTGCAGATATTAAAAGAATTCATAATGATTTTGAAAGGAAACTTAATAAACAAATTGATTGCACGCTTCTCCCTTTTGAAAATGTTATTTATTCTGCACTAATTAAAGAATCAAAACCGAATGTTGATGAATTAGCTTTGTTGTTTAGTGTTGCGGCTGATGTAGCTGAGTTACGCAAAGCATGGATTGCTAAAAATATTGACCAAAGGGATAACGGGCGTATAACAATGACTGGTATCCTTTCAACATTAGACCGTAAATTTAAACCCGGTAGCAAAATATCCCTTAAGGATTTAGAAAATGAAATTTCAAAATTATCAACTACATTTGCACCTGACATAAGGAATGAGTATGTCAACAAATTAAGGAAAATCCTTGCATTCCGCACCTTAGAAACAGATGTACAAAATGCTTTAAGCAAATATCCACAACAAACTTGTGATCAAGTGATCAAAACTGTCATTCAAATATTGGATAATGCTTATAAACCTGGTGGTGCTTTTGAAAATGTACCTAAAGGTTTTTTTGATGATGCTGCTTCGCTGATGTCAAAATTATCTAATCGCATGAAAAATGCAAATTATAAAAAAGATGTGATAATGAAATTGTTGGCTTCTCCTCCTGCAGCGCCTGGGGTTTGAACTTAAGCATTTAAGGTGGCCTTAAAGGTGGGCACCTTAAGGTGGGCACTTAAGGTGGGCACCTTAAGGTGGGCACGCTGCGCTTTGCCCACCCTACAAATATCTATATGTAGGGTGGGCAAAGCGCAGCGTGCCCACCTTAAGTGCCCACCTTCAGTGCCCACGTTAAGTGTCACCGCGAGACAACGACTTTCACTAGCATGCCAAAATGAAAAGAGTAAAATGGAAGTAAGGAAGTATAGGATTAAAGCTATATGAACGCCCGCCAAACAAAAAAAATAGCAAAATATAGTTTTATATTATCCATATTATTACATTTGTTGTTTTTTTTGTTCATAGCAACTGTTATTACCATTCAACCAGAAAAACAACAAAAGAATTTTGAAGATTATGTTCCTGCTTATACTTACAAAGGAGCTATAACTCCCTCTTCAGCTCCTTCCCATGCGAATAAATCACAAGAATCACAACAAAATTCTCAAAAAAGTTTAGAACATGAAGTACCAACTGATCGTGATGGATTAGCAACTCAATTACAATCAGGTTCTCAAGCTCATAATCAACCGGTTCATCCTATTCAACGATCCATTTTGGATATGTCTCGCGATGTCATTCGTCAAGATCAAATGCGGGAAACAATGCAAGATATGCAAAATATCGAACCTATTTTATTAATAGGCGATAAAAGTCTACCGCCTGATCCCTTAATTCAATTATTAGGCCATGCACTTTCTGCTAATTTAATTTATCCACGTATGGAGGGTGAATTAGGTAGCAAAGGCAGGGTCTTGGTCGCCTTTATTTTCCACCCCAAAGAAGGCTCTTTTAGCAACGTTCGTATCGTTAGATCAAGTGATAACCCCAATTTTGATAACGCTGCTCTATACGCCGTCAATAAGGCTCCTAAGGTCATTGGTGCTGATCGCTTTTTACCTCAACCCAAGTATTTTGTTGTAGGCTTTGTCTTTGAATAGACTAAAAAATATTCAACTTGTTAAGTATTTGATTTCACCGTTCAGAAATGTACTAAATATAATTAAATATTTTTCATCAAAATTTAATAGTAAATTCAATAAGCTAATATTATTAAAGCTATATGTATAGTTTTTATACAAAACATCCTGATAAATAAGGTATAAAATTATATAGATGGAGTGGTTAGCTATGCTAGCTAAAGTAAGCATGCGCTTAATGTTGAAAAGGATGTCTCCAACAACAACTTGGAGGTCTGTATGAAAAGCACATTATATAAAGCACTATTAGCGTTTGTTGTATCTTTTAGTTTATTAGCTGTAAACACTGACGCGTCAGCTGGATATTGGCGCAATGGAGTATACTATCACACTAGCTGTCATTGTCATTATAAAGGCTATAAATGCTTTTGGATCAGAGGCCATCACAACCGTGCAGGTCACTGGGTCAAAGGACATCGAGTTTGCCATCGTTGCAAATAATATGAAAGGAACTTGAAAGCGTCTGATCTTCGTGGTCAGACGCTTTTTTCATTTCTACTTCTCTATATATTTCATTTAAGTTAAACTTAATGATGGTGTAACTTTTAACATCAAGGAGTGCATGTATGAAGCGTATACTAATGGGGGTTCTCCCTTTAATACTAGCTGCCAATGTTTATGCTGATCTAAAAGTGGGAGTCGTTAATTTAGATCAGATCGTCCAAAAGTCTACTTTAGCCATTTCATATAATGATAAAATCAGTAAAGATTTCAAACCCAGACAAGATAGTCTTAATGAGGCCCAACAAAAATTACAAAATGAATTAGATCAATTAAATTATGATAGTTTCAAATTATCTGCAGATGAAAGAACAAAACTCCAAAATACCATTAATACTGATCGACGTAATTTTGAAATGATGAATGCAGCATTACAAAAAGATTTAGCTGCCGCACAAGCACAATATACTCAAGATTTAATGAAAAAACTGAGTGCAGCTGTTACCAAAATTGCTCAAGATGGTAAATATGATATGATTCAAACTACTGCTAATTTATTATTTATCAATAAAACAATTGATATTACACCGCAGGTAATTGATCAATTAAAATAATACGGGATCCCGCGGACAAGCCGCGGGACGACGACCACAAGGGAAAATAATGCAAAGAAAAGTTGAAAAACTTGTTGAATCTTCTTTTTTAACATCTTTAATGCGTTCAGTTTTACCGAGCGCATCTAAAGATGAAAAACCAAAAAAACCCGTCAGAACCCGTACAGATTATTCTGCAAATGTTACTGCCAGTTTAGCTTTACCGACTCATAAGACGTTTTGTGAAAAAGAAACATCATCTGTTATTTGCGATGATATCAAAAAAGAAGAACCGCCGAGTCAATCTTTTTTTACATCTCTTTATTCTTTGTTTGCCACCCCGTCAGCTTTTGAAACTGCCTCGTACACAAAAGTCGACGTAAAAAAAGACTCTAAAGCGCACATTTTTCCTAAAATACCGATTGCACCTCACATGGAAAAATTGCAGTCTGAAGCTAAAAATGAAGATAGCAAATCAGCTACTGATAAATTGCTATGTCAACAAGTAGAATTGGTTGCTGAAGAAATAAAAGAACATGCTGCACGACGTGTAGATTTATTCTTTTATTTATTAATTGCCGTTTATAACAAACAATATATTATTGCTACCGATGATACGATTAAACAACATGGGAAAGGTTCAAAAAAATTAGGCACCCAAGCTTGTCACAGTTCTTTTTTTCCGAATTTAAAAATTGAAAATACTCCTGGTTATATGTCATGGCTATTTTCATCTGAATCACCGAATGCATTATTAAATACTTTTTTTGCTGAAACATTAAATATGACAGTCGAATTGCCATGGATTGTGAATGCTTTTGATGGCCATTTAGAAGGTCGATATCAATTATCTGCTGTCGTCAAAACCTGTCTTGAATTATTAAATAAAACGTCCAAAAATGAAATCACACCTCTGCAGGCAATGCATAAATTTATAGAAGCTATGAATGATTATTTTAATCATTTTGAAAAAAAATATTTGTTGGATAATAAAATTGAAAATCCTGAAGCGATGAGAAAAGCCTGGGAATATGAAAAAGCTGGTACTTTTCATGTTGCTAAACCGGATATGAAATCGATTAGCAATCATTACATACATTTGGCTTTACGTTTGAAACCAGCTGAAATTGCTAAAGTTAAAAATGATCCGAATTCGCTTAACGAATTTTATAAGCGAATTCAGGATGAAATTTATGCGGCAAAAGCGCCGGTTGTTGTTGCGAAATCTAAGCAGAAGAAACCTAAAGGTAAATAAATCCCCCCGCCTCATAAAAAACATTCGGCGACCCCCTTCTACAAAGGGGGTATGATAAATTATTTACCCCCTTTGAAAAAGGGGGTGTTGATAAATTATTTACCCCCTTTGAAAAAGGGGGTGACGAGCGCAGCGAGGCGGGGGATTTTGAGCGCCGCCAACGGACACTTCATTGTTTTCATACCCGCAAACAAACCATGCACACTGCTTCCTGCATGTTTAGATAAAACATCCCCCGACATCCATTTACAATTTCCATATCTGGATACTCCATATATTTTATTTAATTCTTCCTTTGCCAAAAATTCTTCTATCAAATCTTTTTGAATATCAATAGATGGAATATGTTTTGCTAATGATTCAACATAATATAATTTATCATTTTCAACATTTTTCATATGATAATGGTTATAAAGAGCTTCATAGTATTGCATTTCAATCCGACCTTCCTTGGGGCCATGCGTACCCACAATTAAAACACGAGATGCTTCCATATTAATTTTGTAGTCTGAAATCCATTGCCTAGTAACTCTGTCAAGACTATCTTTTATTTGAATAGATGTTGCTTGCGCACAAACATCTTCAACTTCATTGGCAATTTCATTCAAATATTTTTTTAAAAGAAATGAATATTCCGATATATTGTTATCGCATAGCTCTGAAATCACGCCTATGGATTTTTGAAGTATTATTTTATCCTTAGTATCAGGTAACTTTTTCGAAGCCAATAATAATTTGTTTTGTAACTGCTTTAATTCCAGCAATTTTTTTGCATGATTGCGCGGGCTAGTGGTATGAAGCAACGTTTCAATATACACAGGAACATGAACTATCTGCTTGATATGAGTATATTGGTCGCGAATGACTTGTTTTTCATTTATTTTTTGGAAACCATTATTATGATTTAACCATAAAGATAAAATATCTTCTTTATAAACCATAACATTATTAATTCGCGATAATGCTTGTTTTGCAGTTTTGTGATGCTCAACTAAAAATTCTTTATTTAATGCAGCCAGAATACGTTGGGAAGAATTTTTAGATTCTAAAAAGGTTCCTCCTGCTTTTAGGGTGTCCAAGCGAATAAAGTCCACCTCTTCTTAAACCCGCTGGGGCTTTCGATATGGATTTGGCAATTGATAAATGTGTACCTATATTTAAAGAGCGTAATAATTTTGTTGAAATCATATGATTTTCTCCTCAACATTGAGTTAGTTTGTTAAATAAATTAGATTTGTAATGTAAACAACGAGGTAGATTGGCCTAAAGGCCAAAATAAAAGAAATACAGCACTGCTCTAGTGTTTTGAGCAGCTTGTGAAACAACTTGCAGGGATGAGATTAGACTCATAATGACACCAAATGTATTTTTTATGAATAATAAACTTAAATCTTATCTAATTTTTGCTGTCTTTGTCAAATTTATGTCATGCCAGCGAAAGCTGGCATCCAGCCAACATTGGAACTGGATGCCAGCTTTCGCTGGCATGACAGATGCAGGGTCATTTAATTAAGGAGAAAATTAATGTTTGAAACACTGTTATTCGATATCAAAAATAATATCGCCACTATTACCTTCAATCGTCCTGAACTGATGAATTGTTTTAATAAACAAATGAGTATTGATTTACAACATGCTACTGATCAAGTAAGAGCTGATCCGTCTATCCGAGCTTTACTCATCAATGGGGCTGGTAAATTATTTATGGCGGGTGGGGATATCCAATTTTTTTCTGAAAAATTAGATACTATGCCCGCAGGTGTCATGGAAATAGTACGCGCGCTTAATGCTTCAATCATTAATCTTATGCAAATGCCTAAGCCTGTGGTTGCTAGTGTGCATGGCTCAGTCGCGGGAGTTGGTATTAGCATTATGTCAGCGTGTGATTTAGTCATTGCTGCTGATCATACAAAATTTACTATGGCTTATTCTGGTATTGGAATTTCTCCTGATGGTGGAGCATCTTATCTTTTACCTAAATTAGTTGGCACCAAAAAAGCGATGGAGTGGATTTTATTATCTGATTTATTTGATGCGCAAACTGCTCACTCTTTTGGATTAATCAATTTTGTCGTCCCAAGTGATCAACTTGCCAATGAAACTCAACACTTAATGATAAGACTAGCCAATGGCCCTACTCAGTCTTATTCTCATGCCAAGCGCTTGGTTAATTATTCTTGGCAAAATACTTTAGAAACCCATTTAGAGCAGGAAGGCAGGGCTTTTGAAGCTTGTAGCGTCACACAGGACTTTAAAATCGGGGTCACGGGCTTTGTGCGTAAAAATAAACCGGAATTTATTGGAAAGTAATATATTTGCACAAACACAGGGTGGATTACGCGCAAAAAGCGCGCTAATCCATCCTACACCGAATAGTTACCAAAAAAGTAAGACTCCTTTTTTCAATTGTGGTCACAAAAAGATCATTATAGTAGATTGTGTTTAAATATGATAAAAATCAAGCAATTAATTGAAAATAATATGCACACCCTGTAGTTTATATGAGCTAAAATAGGAATATAAAAACATTAACTACCAGAAGGAGTGCTTGCTATGAAAAGTTTAAAATTGCTTGTATCGTTCATAGTTTTGAGTGTATCTGCAATAATGCTTTCTTCTTGCGCTACCAATGGTTCAATGTCAGGCGGAAGAGGTCAAGCACAACAATCTTATTCATCTTACGAATCACGTGTACCTCAACATCTTGCAACGGGTGAAAAAACCATTTTAGTCGATCCAAATGTGCATGCCTGGGGCGCATATGCTGCAGATGGACATCTTGTAAGGGCTGGATTAGCTGTCGCTGGTGCTGATTATTGTCCCGATCTCCATCGTCGCTGCCATACAGCATCAGGTACATTCCGCATCCACTCCTTAGGAAGTGCTTCATGTAAATCTAGCATCTTCCCTATTCCACGAGGCGGTGCACCTATGCCTTATTGTATGTTTTTCCACGGCGGGGAAGGATTACATGGTTCTTATGAATTAGGAGAAGCTAATATGAGCCATGGTTGTGTGCGTATGGAAGTGAGTGAAGCCGATTGGATGAGACATAATTTTGCTAATGTTGGTACAAAAGTTATAGTTAAACCTTACTAATGGTTGCTTGGTGGATTACGGCGCATAAAGCGCGTCTAATCCACCTTACACTTCTCTCCACCCAAATGGAAATTTACATATTTTAAACGAAGAAATACCACTACGTTCGCGAGCATTATTATATATTTTAAAATATCGACAAGTCACTCCATCTTCACTGTGTGTGCCAAACGGAAGGATATATCCCCATGCACCTGTTTCTGGATTATTCCAGTTAATTCTAGCACCATCATGGGCATGTATAGCTTTTCTATTCGCTTGTGTGAATAATGCCGTATCTTCAGCAGTAAAATAGGTAATGGGTGCTTCTACCAGAAAGTCATAATTACTTGCATAAACAACGCCAAGTATAATAGCAATTAACCCAATAAAAAGTAGAACATGTTTCATAATATGAGCCCTTTAATTTATGATTGGCATGCCATCAAAAGGATATTCATCATGTTCTTTTGTCTGCAATACTGATAGTGAATTATTCTCATCATTGTTAACAGACATATTTGTGGCAATTCCATTAATTTTTTTATCAATTGACATTTTGTTATTTTTTGCAAATAACATTGATGAAACTTGCATATGTGAAGAATTAACTCCTGCTAGCTTTAAAGCCACTGCTAGGTGTTGGGCCAACTGATTTGTATTAAATATTTCAGTATTAGAAGCTACATCCATTAACTGAACTTTTTCCTCTGCTGAAAAAACCGGAGACGATGCTATGATTTTTTTAACATAATCATAATCTTTGTTTTGTGCAGCCAATAAATCATGCATCAAACCACTAGGAATTTTATATAAAGCATCTTTATATTCAACCCCCAAACTAACAGCAATATATTGGGTAAATTTTTCATTATTACTAAATGCATTATTACGAGTTATTATTAATTGTCCTCGAGAAATTTTATAATGATCTTGGTTATCAGCAGAATTAATTTTTTTAACTTCATCTGAACGTGGGCTGGATTGAGTCTTTGAAATATCAATTAATGGAAATAGTTCTTTCGCCCATTTTTTACTAATAAATCCGCAGATATTGTTTTGAACAATAGGTAATAATATTGGATTGTCTTGTTTAACCGGAGTTTCTGGTGTTACATCGGCATTATTAACAATAACAAAAGTTTGATGAATTGCTTTAGCTAATTTTGCTGAATTCCCTATACCCCAATAATGAACATGAATATAATTGGCATCATCTTTCATTGAGTCCCGATAGATTGCAACTATAAAAAATTGAGCTTTACGTAAGACAAGTAATACATTTTTTAACTCTTGGGCAGGAACTACTGTACTTCCTTCTACTATAGATTTTTCTTTATTGCCTGTGAAAGCAGTCCACGAACTTGTTAATTTTTTATTGCTAAATACAAATTTATAAACTCCGTTTTTATTATAGAAAGAACCACTCCCTAGAATAGCTTGTAATCTGTGTGGACTCAAATCTGATTGGATTTCTTCTAAATGAATAATTGGAAAATCACCTTGCCCATCTTTGGTATGATTTATTTCAGCAAAAATTCGTTTAACTCCTTTTGCTAATTGATATTCACTACCTTCGCCTTTTATATGCATTAACGAAACACGAGGTGAATCCCATAAAAATGGACTTTGCAAATCAGTCACTTCAAAATTATTGGCAAGCGCAACACTCATAACAGGATTGACTTGATCTTGTAATAAAATTAAATCGCCTAATGCAACAACTTGATTGTCAACCTTTTTAAAAGTGACCCAAGATGCCATTTCAGAAGTGACTTGCATACCATTCATTACAATATTTAAATCGATTCTAGGCATAACAATTTTATAATTATTATTTGTTTTATCGAAATGACCTTTGATGGCAAGTGTTTTTTGAATAGTATATATATTCAAATCATCAGGAGATGAATTCAGCGCGTAAACACCGATCGCACTAAAAAAAAGTAAGAAGATAGAAACTATTAATCTTAACATATATTTCCCCTTCAAATTTGGTCAGGAATCTATTGTTTACTAGGTTGGAACTCCTTATTATCAATCAATGCTAATACTGCTTTAAATGGATCTGGCTGAATAATAAATTCACCTTGAAACGGTTTATCGGTAGAAACTAATAAAAAAACCATTGATGCACTCATTAATGCTGCAGCAACAACAGTACCTATATGCAAATAAAAATTCATACCAAAGAAATAATTAATACATAAAATGAGAGCAGTTCCTATTAGGATAACTACCCATAAATCAGGACTTAGTGATTCATAACTTTTTTGAATGCGTTGTTGCCTGGCATTATATAAACTCTTAACTTCATCTACTAAGCTATACATTATAATTGATTGATTATTAATGGATTTATTATAGAGATTTAATTGATTATCAATTTTATTGATAATAATGTCACCGGCTGTATTAACTTTTTCGCCTTTTTCCATTTCTTTCCATTCAATATTAATGACTTGAATTAAATAATTTTTTAATTCTGTATGAATGTCATTTTGGACAGAAAGTGGAAGCCAACTAGTTTCTCTATAAATGTTAGCAACAGCATTAGCCTCACGTTGCACTGCATCTGAAGTATAATTATTGTTATTAATCAAATACAAAGCTGAAATGCCTACTAATACCCCATAAATAACACTGACTAAATTGACTGTGTAACCAATGACAGCATTATCTGTGTAGCGTAAAGATAGAGGAACAAATAATTTAATTAATACAATTGAAATAAGAGAAATTATAATAAATACGAAACTAATTAGTATAAATAAGATTGGGTCGCTTAGTTGGAATAAGTAATGTATCATTGTCGTTCCTTAACAAAGGAGACTCCGATAGCTCTATAATAGCAATTTTCCTTCGATCAAACATTAGGGGTTTTTGCTAAATAATATTTGCTTAACCCTATTCTTACCTATCACTCGTGTAAATTCTGAGAACACAACAAAGGCAAACAACACCAAAACTAACCACATTTGAACGCCCCAAAATATAGGAGATGCAAGCATCATTTTACAAAATTGCCATGCGATTGAAATGCTGTCATATTTAAATAAAAATCGCAAAATAGGTTCAAGCATACGAATTAGAATAATAAAAATGTTATAGAGAATAAATTTCCAAATTATATTATAAATTAATGGCTTATGAGGAAATGCATTAATAATAGGTAAGTTATTTGCTTTAATTAACACTATACCTACTATTAGACCTCCTATCGTTAGGCTAAAATAACTATAATAACGGATGCCATCTGAAATCTGACCAATTCCGATAGTGAAATGAATAAGATTAAAGGCAATAATAAAATAAATAATAGCCGGAATTATATTAATTACTTCTTCTTTTAAACGTTTAATCCAGGCATGTTTCACACATCCTCCAAAACGCTTTGGGTAAAATATAATTATTTTCCGCTTAAAGTTTCATAAAGAAACCAGGTGCGACGTTCAGTTTCATCAATAAATACTTCCATCACACTTGTACTGCCTACATCTCTATACTCACTACATATCTCATGAGCATCCCGAATCCGCTTAGCAAAATTTTTATTGTCTTCCATCAAACGTTTAATCATTTCAAGTGGCTCAACAAAAGCATCATCGTCATCCTTTACTCTGCTTAAATGATGAATTTGATCTATTGAACGAATAGTTGTACCACCTAATTTGCGCACGCGCTCTGCTAATATATCAATCATAGCTAAAATTTGATCCGCTTGCTCATCTAATAAAAGATGGTAATCACGGTAATGACTACCAGTCATATGCCAATGAAAATTCTTTGTTTTTACATATAAGCTGAATGCGTCTGCAATTAAAGGATTAATGGCTACAGAGATTGCATCGCGCGCTTTTTCTCCTAAATCATTTGGTGTGGCTAATTTAGATACAACCGGCATTTTTACAATGGTATTCTTCATATAGCCCATCCTTAATGTGAATATTTAATTGTCGCATAAGTCGTTAAGGGCTGACAACCTGCCTATTGTAGGGTGGATTAGCGCCGCAGGCGCGTAATCCACCAAACACTATTGGTGGATTACGCGCCTGCGGCGCTAATCCACCCTACAACTTATTATTTAAGAGTTAAGGCTTGTTGATTATTCAATTGAATTTTCGCATGCGCTTCTTTGACCAAGATTAATGTTTTATTTAACCATGAAGAATAAAACGTGTTACTAAACATATTTAAACCAGACTTCTTTTGTGAATTAAGTTCTGCAAACAAATTACTTTCCAGATTAGCATAAGCACCTTGGCGCTCTTTATCATCTGCAAGTTCATATTTTAATTTTAAACTTGCAAAATTATTTAAAAAAGATCGCTGAGTTGTTTCTAATTTTGCTTCCTGATGTAATTTTTCTATCTGCAAGCTGATAGATTTCCAATCTGCATTAATTAATTTTTCTGATTTTCTATGCGATTCAGCAACAGCGCGGTAAAACAGAACTGTTTCATCTAAACCTTCCGCACTGACTGATGGTGAAATATAAGTAATTAGTGATTTTTTAACTTCTTCCTGCATAGCTTTTAAATCGCCAGGTTTTATTTCATCTTCAAACGTAACATGCTTTGCATCTTCTATCACTAAAAGCGATTCTGAGCTATCTTTACAATCAGAATTAAGAATGACAGGAAATTCAATAATTGGAATTGAAGGATGTTCTTCAATTTTAGCTTCTATACAAGACTTTAACGCAATTAATCCTTTTTCTCTGATAGCATACATATTATCAGCCAAACTGAATGCCAATCTTCTATCATCAGGCAATATGTCAATTTGATTAGGTGTTGAAAATTTACGAGCCAGCATCAAACCAAGAAAAGCATTATCCATCAAATCTAAATTTTCCAGCTTACTAACAGCATATAATGCTTGAAATGCTTTAATTAGCAATGGATTATAAACTGATTGTGATAGATAACATATATTGAAATACACACGACTTAATAATACATTTAATTGATCTTTGAATTTTGCTTCTTTACATCCTTTTACAGATTTTTCTAATAATGACATCCATTTATCAAAATCAGTTACTTTCTCCGTTTTGACATTTTTTAAATAATGAGAAACAAATTTAATAAACTCCTCAGGTCTTTTAGTGATTTCTTTTTCAGGATCCTTGATTGACTTATATATCTTGGAAAATTTAATTTTCAGATGATTTTGTTGAGCTTGAAGTAAATGCTTATTATTATCAATTAATGCATTAAATGCCTCTCTATCTTTAATAGACATTAGTAATTTAAAGGGCGATGCATTATTTATAATATGAGAAATACATAAAAAATCATGTCTTGAACAAACTGTCACGAACCCTGTTTCTTTATCATTATCTAGCATGCATATTGCTTCACTTAATACCTTGGGCTCAAGTGTTTCAAGTATTTTTATAAATACATCGGAAGCAACTGACAATGCAATTCGTTGTAACACAGTTTTATCATAACGTGCTCGCTCTACTATTTGTTGATTCCATGCTTTATTGCTTAATATTTGGTGATCAACAAATAATTTAATAACTTTATTATAAATATTTGGACTAAATCCAATTGCATGATCCTCTGTAATAACATCTCCTACCAAACTTAAAAAAGGTCTTTCTGCACCTCCGTCGATAGGTTTGGCATTCGTCGAAATCAACATATCCATTTGATCTTTGGATGTTTTTAAATCCACTGCAAAACACTTTATAATAAAAAACAATGTATCAAATTTACCTTGTTTTGCTAGCCAATGAAGCCAGGTTTGATCGTTATGAACTACAAATTTTTCTTCATCAACCATGGTTGTATAAATATCTGGCTTGGATTCGTGGAGAAGAAATTGCTTCTCTTCTAAACCAAGCGT